>Ga0209645_1000176_pt1 | contig 33702 bp, 45 predicted proteins | sample ETNvirenome_6_30_FD_184070 | JGI IMG/M metagenome (GOLD analysis project Ga0209645, IMG submission 184070) | Marine viral communities from the Pacific Ocean - ETNP_6_30 (SPAdes) (version 2) | ecosystem: Environmental > Aquatic > Marine > Oceanic | place: Pacific Ocean | collected 2013-06-19
TTTTAGAGCTAGACATAATTGTGACAATCCTGGTCCAAAAACTAAAGCTAGGTATTGGTCTTGTAGAAAGTGGTAGATTTAGGTCATTGGGAGGGGGTTCTAGAAGAAAATGTAGACCTACCTTACGGTTTCATTTATAAGATAACTAATCTTACTAATGATAAAAAGTATATTGGTAAAAAACAGTGCCAATCGATTAAAAAGCGTCCTCCTTTAAAAGGTAAGAAGAATAAACGTCATGAAAAAATAGAAACTGACTGGAAAACTTACACTTCTTCATCAAATGAACTTAATAAAGACCTGGAGACGTTAGGAAAAGATAATTTTAAGTTTGAAATACTTAGATGGTGTGATTCTAAGTGGGAGTTGAGTTATTACGAAGCTAGACTACAATTTAAAGAAGAAGTATTGCTACGTAATGACTACTATAACGGAATCATCAATGTTAGAATCGGAGGCCGTAAGTGATCCTATACGTGGTTTTGAGTTTATTGACCTTAATAAGTGTCTAGCAAGGTCTTTTAACCAATATTTGTTGTATATTACTGAAAACGAGCTTAAATTAACAAGAAAAGATAAGAATAAGCTGGGTATTCATTTTATTATCAAAGAATTAGTTAAAGTTTGTAAGAAAACTAATAATAAAAAGTGGTTTTACTACAAAACTAACGGTGAATCTATTGAGCATACGCTTGTAAAACGTATTTTTAACGCTTTACCTACTAATATTACTTACAATAAAGGTAATTTTAGTACATTTCTAGAGGAAAGAGACTATATTTCATTCGCTAAGAAGGATACATCAGCAGTTTCTTTCTATAAGTTTAGATTGTTCTTAAGAAGGTATGAACTTCAGCAAATAGAAAAAGAGTTTCTATCAAATATAAATATAAAACTCTCTTTATTGCCATAAATATATACATGAGTAAGTTTCTTAAGTTGATAGAAGAAAACAAACCCGGTGAAGGTCCTTTTAAAGTAGAATATAAAGATAAAAACGGTAATTTAATGGCAACAGTAACGTTGCCTAATGATGTTGGTTCTTCTTATGATAATTTTATAAAATTTGCAGAGGAGAGTGGCGGTGAGCTTACTGTTACGCGCCGGGTTGAAGACAATGAAATGAAAGATTCAGTTGAAGCTATAAATGCTATAGCAAGTTTACCTGATCAAGGTTTAGCTGCCGGCATGTTAACTAAAACTGGTAGGAATTTAAAAAAAGCTAAAAAGACCATGTCAGATGCAGCTTTAAAAATTGCTAAAAAATTCGAAAAGGCTGCTGGTGAGTAATGAAGACTTTAAAGTTAATAGAAAGTTACATGCGTTTACTTGAGCAGGATGATGCTGAAGTAGAGGATGTAGATATAGATGTTGAGGCTGATAAGCCTGAGCCTTCTCCTGGTGAACAATCTATCGCGGAATTAATTGCATCAGCTTTTGCTTATTTACCTACTGATGAAGAGGCTGAAACTATAGAAGAATTAGAAATTAAAAAAGTAGGTACACATAATCAAGCACCTCCAACTAAAGATATTAATCCTCGCTCTGTAATTAAGAGTGTTATTTCAAGATTGCCTGTTGGTTTAAGGGCAGTATATACTAGAGGACCTGGTTTAGGTGGCATTACACCTGAGTCAGAGATATATTTAGCACAAATATTAGCTGATGCATTTAGATATAAACCAACTTCACAAGATGCTCATATAGCTAGTACAGTTAATAAAGAATTTAATGATACAGAACCAATGAAAGTGATTGAAACTATTGAAAGATTACTTCAGTTTTCAGATGAACCTTTAGAAGATGAACTTTTAGAAAATTAATATTATGCAATGGGAATTAGAAAAGATTTATAGAGAGCAAGTTAAAGGTAATATACCTTCACGTAAACATCTTCGTGTGTTGGGTGAAGAAAATACACCTGAAGAGAAAAAGGAGATTGCTGTTACGAGAGAAAAAATTAAAGACGCTATCGATAGATTAGATGTTGATGATGCTGATTTAAAACAAATGGAAAAACTGTATAATAGAATTATATCTTTTCCCTCTTATAGAAGTATTAAAAACACTTTAAATAAAAAAGGATACAACCCTTTGATATTAAAGAAATTTAGTAGTGATATTCAGTCGCTTATAGAAGATTTACCGGAAGAGGATAAAATAGAATTTACTGATTATTTAACTAGTGGTAATCAAGCTAGTTTTCCGAGTGACTTAACCGGTGACTTGTATACTATATTAGCGAATTCTGGTGTACCTCGGTCCGCTATTGAAAAAATAGTAAAACATACTGCACAAGATGAAGGCGGTAAGGGTGTTGGAATGGGTGAATTAGCTCTTTCATTAGTGTTTGATAATGTAGAGTCAGCTGGTTCAGCAAAAAGGAAGGCAGAGAAAGAAGCTGAACAAAGGCTTGTAGACGCTGGTTGGAGACCCAGAATGAGACGTGCTAACTATACACCAGAGATGAAAGCCGCGATGGCAGATATTGCAAAAGCTAAAGAAAAAGTTAAAGGTGACTTAGAATTAAACGGAGAAGAGTTTGAGATAAAAGGTGAGGGTGCTTCTCTTGGCCCTAGACCTGATGCTGTTCATAAAAGCTTTGGTAAGACTAGTGATAGTTTCTTTAAAGATTATGGTTTAATTGTTAATGGTAAAAAATATATATTAAATGGTAATCAAGTAGGTAATAGTTTAGGTGAATTTCCACTAGCTTTATCAGAGACGTACAAGTCTGTTGAGCCTGGGCGTAGAGAAAGTTTTATACAGGATGTTAAGAGATTTTTAGTAAATAATGCGAGACTAGAAGAATCTGCTAACACAGTTTTGTTTGATAGAATCGATTTTAATGATCCAAAGAGTATTCAAAGAGGCATATCGCTTATGAATTTCTTTGAATACGCAAATGAAGAGCAATTTAAGCACTTTATGGCTCATGATATAGGAGCGGCTGGTGGTGGTGATCTAGGAAAATATGTATATGTAAGTGGTAGCCCTTTAGAGATGGCAGAAAAATTAAGAAACTCCGGAGTTAAGTTTGAAAAAATAGCTTATAACAAATTAAGACCAAGAATTGGTTTTCATGGAACATACTCAGACGAAGAATATGAAAACATTTAAATTATATTTTGAGCAATACGAACTCTTAACTGAAGCTAAGGCTAACACACACCTTACTCATTTAGAAGAGCTTGTACTCACTAAAGGTGAAGCTGGTTACAAGACTGCAAGAGGTTTTATAACTGACTTATTATCTCATTTACAAGGTAAGAGTAAAAGAAAGGTTAATACTTCTGTTAAATGGGATGGTGCACCAGCTATGTTTGTTGGAAAACATCCTGATACCGGTAAATTTTTCGTAGGTACTAAATCAGTTTTTAATAAAAGAGAACCTAAAATAAATTATACTGAAAATGATGTCGAAATGAATCATGGTAATGTACCTGGTTTAGCTGAAAAGCTTAAAAAAGCTCTTAAATATCTTCCTAAGCTTGGTATAAAAGGTATTCTTCAAGGTGATTTTATGTTTGACTCTTCATCAGTTAATAAAGAGATTATTGATGGTGTAGAGCATTTTACTTTTAAACCTAATACAATTAAGTATGCAGTTGAAAAAGATTCTAAATTAGGTAGAGAGATAGCTAACTCAGTATTTGGTATAGTATTTCACACAGGATACTCAGATTTAGATAGTCCTCCTCAATATGGTATTAATGTTAAAGGTCTTAAAAAGGTACCTGGTGTATGGGTAGATGATGCTGTATTTACAGATACTACAGGAACGGTTACTTTAACAACTGACGAAGCTAAACAAGTAAGAGATTTTGTCAAGACAGCTGACTCTATTAAAGTTGATTATAGAGATTTACCTTTAGATTTACTAAACATTTATGCTAACTCTGAAATTCAAAAAGGTAAATTTTTAGAAGATCCAGAGGAGTCATTTAACAACTTTGTTGATTGGTTTAAAGGTAGAATGTCAAAAGAGATTGATAAGCGTAAATCAAAAGCCGGTAAACTAAAAGTTGAGGAAAGCTTTAAGAAGAAGATGGCTGAATTTAAACAACAGAAAGATGATATAGTAAACATTTTTAAGGTTAGTAAATTATTATCTCAAGCTAAGCAAATATTTGTTAACAAATATAACAACGCTGTTTACAATACTAAGCATTTCTTAGATGCAGAAGATGGTACATTAAAAGTAACTTCACCTGAAGGTTATGTAAGTGTATCTAAAGCTGGTGATGCAGTTAAGCTTGTAGATAGATTAGAGTTTAGTCGTGCTAACTTTAGTGGAGGTCAAACAAGTTCTAAGTAATGAAAACATTTAAAGAATATTTTGAGCAACAAGAAACAAGATCAGAAAGGATTGCGTTATTACCAGGTGGATTCAAGCCTCCGACTAAAGGTCACTTTAATGCTTTAAAATATTTACTTGATGATGCAGATAAAGGTATTGTTTTTATTGGAGGTAAAGAAAGAGAAGGTATAACACCTGAACAATCGGAACAAATTTGGAACATATACAAAAAATACTTCAATAAGCCTGTAACTGTTGTATATGTACCTAACCCAGTGAGAGCGGTATATGAATTTGCAGATGATAATTTAGAGAAAACTTTATTAGTTGGTGCTGGTGAAAAGGATGAAGATGTAAATCGTTATGCATACTTTCAAAAGAATGTAGATAAGTATCCTTTTGTTAACATAGTTAAAATACCTATGCAAGAGAGTGGTATTTCAGGTTCAGAGACTAGAAAGATGATTCAAAAAGATGTAGATGAATCATTAGATTATTTCGTACCTAAAGAAATATCTATAGAAGATAGAGATCAAATAAAAAGCATACTAGCATAAATATTATTATGAGAGATAAGAAGCGTAAAGAAATGGCTTTAATGGAAGAAGCTTATAGTAAGGTTAATGAAATGAGCGTTTCGCCTGTATTAGATACACCTCAAACTGTAGCAATAAAAGTACCGACTCCTGAAGATGGTGAGTGTGGTTGCCATGAAAACGATCCTTCTGAAATAGATATGGCTGGAAGAGATCTTCTTAAAGCTCAAGAGTACGCTGCTAAATTAAGTGAAATGGTACAACAATTACCTGGTTTAGATGGTTGGGTTGCTTCAAAGATTACAAAAGCATCTGATTATCTTTCATCAGTTTACCATTTTCTCGATTATGAAATGAATGAAAAACCTCATGAGCATGATCATCAGCAAGTAGCTATAATGGTTAAGCCAGAAGGTGATAATTTTAATATGGGTTATGAAGAAGTTTAAGGAATTTTTTATAGAAAAGACCGTATTAGGTCTTATAGAATTTTTTGATGTAGATGGTATAGGTAAGATACCATCAAAGCTTGACTCTGGTAATGGAGCTTATAATGTTATTCACGGAGAAGACATACAAGTACAAGGTAATAAAGTAATGTTTAAAACTGTGAACAATAAACATTTAATGAAAGATAAAGTTGATGATATTACTATCAACGTAGGAGCTGGTCATACTGAAGAAAGACCAGTAGTAAATTTTGATCTTAAAATTGGTAACAAAGAATATAAAGATATTCCCTTTTCAGTAGGTAACAGAACAAGTAATCTATTTAAGATACTTGTAAGTAAAGACTTTATTGAAAAAGAGCTCGACGCTCTAATTGATGTCAGTAAAGAAAATATTGCCCATAAGGATATAGAGGCAAATTATTAATACCAGGTTGGCTTCCATCTTGTTGTCCAGGTTGCAAAAGGTTTATCATGACGAATATACTCTCTATATTTGTCGATCGTTGATAGATTATCAAAATTACCTATAAGTCTACAATCACAATCATCACTAATAGCTACTGCATAGTTAGTTAAATTAGTTTTATCCATAATAGTATTATGAATATTTTTACCACACCACTCAATAAACTTCTTAGTAAAATGTTCATTAGAGTCAGGCCATCTATACATACGCTCTGTAAACATCTCCAAGGTATGATCTACTAACCATTTAAAGTTATCTTTACTTTCTCTAGCCCATATAGAGCATTGATGTTTAAAATAACCTTTACCTCTACGTCTCGGTTTACCTGTTGAAGTTCTTGGAGTAGAATGATGATCTAATACTTCTTGTGGAAATGCATGAGCTAACATAATAGCTCCTTCTATTTGCATTTTAGATCTTACATGCTGATCACATAGATTATGAGCAGAGACGATAGGATCATCGTCAGTTACAAAAATATTCATACCTTATTGTAAAGGTGTTCCTTATCTTAAGCCAGTCGACTCAAAAACATCTCTAGTAACATCTGCAGTAAAACCATCTTTAATGCCTTTAACAATTACTGAAACAGCATTATGACTATGCAAGCTTTCATTATGAGAAGCTACTATTTTAAAATCTAAAACACGAGATTCATTAGTAAGTTTTTCGAAAAGCAATCTAACAGCATCTTCTACAAACTTCAAGTAAGCACCGTTCTTCTCAGCAAACGCTTGCTCATCTTCTCTCTTAACCATAACTTGAGTTTCGGTTTGTAGAGCTGCTAAGCATAACTCTTGAATATCTTCAATCCAGAGCATATCTTCAAATCTAACACTTACACGAGCTACACTTCGCTGACTATGAGGTACAGTAGCTCTATTACGATATTTTTCAGCATGTTCACTCAACTCAAAGCTACAAGGACAAGCAGAAGAATATACAAAATCAAAATGAATATACTTCTTAAACTCGCCATCTTTAGTTAAGTCACCTTCAAATACAACATCATAATATTGATAACCCTCTAATCCACTACGTAAACTATTTTGCTTTATAGGATAAGATATCTTAAGCATTATTTTAGAATCAAAGCTTTTGAGATTATTTTTATAAGTTTCTAAAACATCTTTAATTTTATCAATACTAAATATTTCATCCTTATGATCGTAAAAGCTTCTCATAATACGTGACATATTGATACCCTTTTTATGAGCTTCTAAACTAACACTACCGGTAACACTAGTTTCAAGCTCAATAGTTTTACCATTTCGCTTTTTATAAGTAAGAGGAAGTTTAAAATTATGAATGCCTACTTGCTGAATAGGTACTGCTGCACCTTGAATTAAACTAGAAGGACCATTCTGCAAATCAGGTAATGATGAAATATACTTTTTATCAGCATTTACATTATCATCATAAACTCTAATAGGAGGAAAATAACCTTTACTATATTCATCACCCATTATATCTTTTGCAATAATATCCTTTTCACCGGTTAGTTCATCATCTTCACCTAACCACTCATAATTAGATTCTTCTTTACTTTTACTCATGTATATTATTATTATAGTTACAATATTTTATTTTCAAGACTAAATATTGTATATGGCCAAATTGTCACAGAAAGAGTTATTAGAAGAAGGTTTTACAAGCATTCTTAAGAAGAGTGGAGCAGCTCTCGGTGCCGTAGGTGGTGCATTAAAAGCTGCTACTGATGCAGGTATAGATGCTGGAGTGGGTGATTTAATAAGAGGTGGTAAAGCTGGCTATGAAAAAACAGAAGATTTACTTACATCGAGAAACGAAAAATTACTCAAAGTATTAGATAGCGAAGGTGTGATGGTCGCTCCGGGTAAGGATATTAAATATTCTGCAAACAAAAAAATAGCTATAGTAAATGCAATACCTTACGATTTTGCTGATAATGATGATATCATAGATAATGAAGAATTAAAATTAGGTGAAAAATTTCCGGTAAAAGGTGAAGAATCTAAAGTTTTAAAATATAGATTTAAAGATGGTAATTGGGATAAAATAACCGGTGCTTTAAAATCTAAAGAAGAAGATGATCCACTTACTGGTGGTATAAAAGAGAGTCCAATATCTGATGATAAGACTAACAGGATACTTAAATTACTGAAGGGTGGAGTAGAAAAATTACCGGCAGCTGCTGAGTCTTCTTATAAAGCGTTACGGCGATTAGCTATAGACGGTTATAAAACAGGTAAATATGCAGCAAATGAAATAGTAAGTGCAGCAAATGGTTTTTTGACTGCCATAGATGAATTTCAACAAGGTTATGATGAAGGTAGTAAAGATGACGAGTCGGAAGTTAAATTTAAACCAAAAGTAGGTGATGAAGTGTTAGTTCGAACAAAAAAAGTACCTACTGGTGAACCAGGAGTTGTAAAAAGATTAAATCCTAATGGACGTATAACTATAGCTACAGCAGGCAATAAAGCAGGGTATGCTTTTGATCCTAAAAACGTTCTACCTTCACCGAGAGTTAAGAATGAAAAAAGTTCCCAAATTGATCTGCTAAGACAGTTGACTTTGCTTTCCGACTAACTAATTATCCGAGATTGGGACGAGGGAGACCTTTTTAAATTTACTCCTGCAGTTGATTATTTTTTAATTTACTTTATAATTAAAATATGACTTATACTTCATCAAAAGTAATTGAACTAGGATCTGCATCTTTTCGTCAACCTAATGCTAGTTCACATTGCAAATATTTACATGGATATCAACTTAAAGCAGAGTTAACATTTGGTTGTAATGAACTAGATAACAATAATTGGGTATACGATTTTGGTGGTTTAAAAGATCTTAAAACTATTTTCAATAATCAATTTGATCATACTACTGTTATATCAGGTAGTGATCCTGAGTTAGATACATTTAAAGATCTTAGTGATAAAGGTATTATACAATTAAGAATAATGGATGGTGGAGTTGGTATTGAAAAATTCGCTGAATGGTGCTTCAAAACAGCTGATACTTTTGTTGAAGAGGCTTCTGAAGGTCGTGTTTGGATAGAAAATGTTACAGTATATGAACATAGTAATAATTTTGCTTCTATTAGTAAGGAGTCTAAAGCTTCAACATTATATGTAAATGAAGAAGGAACTAAAACGTATGTAGAAGTTAAAGAAGAAACTCAAACAACTGAAGAAGTAACTGAAACTCCAGTAGATGAATCACCTGACCAGAAATATTCTGGTGCTGCTAGAGTAGGTTCAGATGTTAGAGAGGGTAACTTTAGTGATCCATTTGCAGGTACTACATGGGGCAATAGTTAAGCACCAAGCACTGAACAAATAAATCTAAGTATTTTACTTCTAGCTATCTCTGAGTTTCCAAACTTAAAAGAAAATATATCATTTTCTTCACATTTATCAGTATTGAAGGAGTTAAATATTTCTTTGTAGCCTGATTTATTGACATCAGCTTGGTTACAATCACCTATAACTACATATCTAGAATCTCTTCCAAATCTTGTTAATATAGTAGTAAGCTCTTTACGTGATAAATTTTGCGCTTCATCTACTATTACTAAAGATTTATTAAACGTTAAGCCTCTTACAAAGTTAACTGGTATAGCTTCAATTAAGCCTTGCTTCTTTAAATTATTACATACACCTGGACCAGCTATTTCAGATACCTTTTCATCTAAAGGTATTGCATAAGGCGAAAATTTGTCATCTATTTCACCAGGTAATGAACCTAAACTCTTCTCTGCTGATTCTGCTATAGATCTAATATAAACTAATCTACTAAAAGATTCATCTCTTATTAATTCTAAACCAGCATATACAGCAATGTACGTTTTCATGCTACCCGCAGGACCATCTACAAAAGCCATTTTTGTATTTGTATTTTTTAAGCAGTTATAAAATTGCTTATGTGCAGGATTAAAATAAAACGGTCGCTTTATTTTAAAGGAGAAAAGATGATTATGTTCAAATGCTTCTGCGAGCTCTAGATCAGAACTCGCCCGACGTTTACGAACGGTCTTTATACTCATATATACTATTATTTAGTTGAAAACTACTTCTAAACCTATATAATCTTATATATGTTAGTAGATTGTGATAAAGAAACGTTGTTAGTATCTGATGATAAAGCTTTCTATACTTTAGAAGGTGAAGGTGAATTTGTAGGTATGCCTTCAGTCTTTTTTAGATTATCTATGTGTAATCTTACGTGTAAAGGTTTTGCTTCTGAAGATTCACCACATGGTTGTGATTCATTTGTTTCATGGTCTATTAAGAATAAAATGACTTTTAATGAAATATTTGAATATTTTGAAGAGCATAATTTAGTAGAAAAGTTAAGAGGGGGTGCTATATTTAAACTTACTGGTGGTGAGCCTATGATACAGCAAAAACAATTGCTTAAGTTTATAGGTGCTTTTATAGAAAAATATGACTTTCATCCATTAATTGATTTTGAAACTAATGCTACAGTAAAACCTGATGAAAAATGGATTGAATTATATAGAGCTACTTTTACTACTTCACCTAAATTATCTTCTAATGGAGACCCAGAAAAAAGAACTTATAAACCTGAAGTTTTAAAATGGCATAAGGAGGTAGGCTCAGGATTTAAATTTGTTATAAGTGCTTCTGAAGATATAGATGAAATATGGAGTAAGTATGTTGATGATGGTGATATCAATATACCTAAAAGTAGAATTTGGTTTATGCCTTGTAGTGGTAGTAGAGTGGAACATGTTAAAAATGCTCCTGCGGTAGCTGAATATGCTAAAGCTATGAATGTTAATTTTTCACCGAGACTTCATCTACTATTATGGGATATGGCATTAAAGGTTTAATAACCTATATATAATATGAGAATAGCATTTTCGGGGACGGGTAATAGTGGTAAATCAGAAACTATAAAGAGTTTCTTATATACATGGAAACAATATAAACAACCAGAAAAAACTTATAGAGATATTTTAGAAGAAGAAAAGTTAGATCATTCTACTAAGACTTCAAAAGATACACAAATTAAAATTTTACAATCTCTTATAGAACAAGTTGAAGGTTATACTGTAGATGATTTAGTGGTACATGATAGGTGTCCTCTAGATAATATTGCTTATACTATGTGGTGTTATGATAAAGATAAAGAGGGTTTTACAAAAGACTTTGTTGGAGAGCAAATTGCTTTAATGAAAGAATCAATGAGACAATTAGATATTATTTTCTTATGTCGTTTTGATCCTAAGTTAGCTAATGATGACCCTGGTCCAGATATGTTTATTGGTGATAGTGTTAAAAAAATAGATAAGCAATTTATCACTGAAGTAGATAATATTTTTAATTCGATACTTAATCAGTATATGCAGAATCCTGAAGCTGATATATTTTTTCCAAAAGGTGATTCACCTGTGTTAATAGATTTACCTAATAGTGCACAAGAAAGAATAGATTTAATTCAACAATATCTTGGTAATGATGGTACTTTAATTGAAGATGAACCATCTATTTTAAGTAATGTAGACGAATTAGAAAAACTTTTACTGCAGCAAGAAAATGCTTTAGAAGCAGAAAAGAAAGAACAAGAATTATACAAGAGATTCGGTATATGAGCGTAGGAGTAGGTATAATTACATGCAATAGGCCTGACTTTTTTGAAAAATGTCACAAGTCCATAAAGAGAGAATGGTATGATTACTTAGTTGTTGTAAATGATGGTGAGGATATTGATTACAGAAAGGATGATCAATTCCACCATTATATAAAAACTAATGGAGGCGAAGGTGTTGGTAAGGCTAAAAATAAAGCTCTGAGACATTTATTAGGGATGGAATGTGATTATATCATATTGGTTGAAGATGATATGCTTTTTAAAGGTAATATATTCAATGAGTATATTAATGCTTATAAAAAAACCGGTATAGAGCATTTTATGTTTGGTTATCATGGTCCTGCTAATAAAGGTATGGTAAGTAAAGGCGAGCCAATGCCTCGAAAAATTATAGACTATTATGGAGGATTACAAATAGCTCTAAACGAACATTGTGTTGGTGCAGTTTGTTTTTATACAAAAGAAAGTTTAGAGAAGGTTGGATTATACGACCAAACATACACTAATGCTTTCGAGCACGTTGACCATTCTTTTGAGTTAGCTAAGCAAGGCTATACTACACCATATTGGTGGTGGCCAGATATAGCTAATAGTTTAGATTTTGTAGAAGAACAAGCATGCTCAGAAGAGAGTTCTGCTATAAGACCAAGAAAAGATTGGCAAAACAATATTAATGATTCCTGGACAACATTTAAAAATAAACATGGTATAGGTCCAACTGATATTCCAGATACTCCTTTTGATCAAGTTGCGGATTTTTTGAAGGTTAAAAAACCTAAATCAAATATTTCTTTTATAGTTCATTTTAGAAAAGATACTCAACATAGAATGAATAATTTAGATATTGTCTACAAATATTATAAATCTATATATCCAAGAAGTGAGTTTATTTTTGTAGAGGATGATTCAGAAGAGAGAATTAAAGATTTAGTTAAACCAGAAGATAAGTATATATTCTTTAAAAATGATAGCACATATAATAAATGTATTGGTTATAATAAAGGACTTAAACAAGCTTCTAATGATATAATATGTTTTTTAGATATAGATTGTTTAGTCAGTATAGATAGCTTAATCAAGGGTGTTAGTTTAGCTAAAAAGGGAATGATTATAATAGGTTATAATGGAACAGCAATTTACGTAGAGCACCCTTTAAAAGATAAAATTAATGATAATGGCACTCAACTATTTAAGTTTTTATCAAGTTATATTGATGAAGATAATGTTGTAACCGGTTATTATGATAGACAAACCTACTGCGTTGGTAATACGAATGCTGTAGGTGGTTGTTTAATAGGTAGTAAAGAGACATTTAAAAAGATAAATGGATTTAATCCTAACTTTATAGGATGGGGTTATGAGGATAATGAAATTATCTCAAGAGCCGGTACATTAGGAGTACCGGTAGCTAAGGTTGGTAATAATAACCCTAACTGGTTTTTATTCCATCTACCTCATGAAGAGGGTGGTGTTGCAATAAAAGATAAAGATAAACATGATTATTACCTTCATAATGAAAATGAAGTTCAAAAAGTTGAAGCAATGAGTAAACCACAATTAAAAGAATATATTAAGTCATGGTAGAGGTAAATATTAGAGATAAAAATTTTGGTGGGGAACCATCATCATGTCATCAAGGTGTTAATAAGCATGTAAAATGGAACTTTGGTAACAAGCCAGTAAGCGATACCTGTTTTATTACAGATATGTGTTTAGACGACGTGCATAAAGCATCTGGTGTTAAAAGAAAAGTAGCTTGGTTATTAGAACCACGAGCAATTCACCCACATATCTATCAATGGATAGAGCAAAATAATAAATTATATGATTTTGTTTTAACTTTTGATGAATATCTTTTATCAAAAGGTCAAAATTATCTTTATTACCCACATGGAAGATGTTGGATTAATCGCTATAAAGAAACAAAAAAAGAAAATAAAATATCAACAATAGCTTCTGGTAAAAATACTACTGAAGGTCATCAATTAAGACATAAAATTATCTCAAAATATAGAGATGATATTAGTGTGTATGGCCATGGCTATAATCCAGTTGAGTTTAAAGAAGAATCTCTACTAAAGTATATGTATTCTATAACTATAGAGAACTGCAGACAGCCTGGTTACTGGACAGAAAAAATTGTTGATTGTTTTGCAAGTAAAAGTATTCCTTTATTTTGGGGAGATGATGCTGTAAACGATTTTTTTGATAAAGAAGGTATTATATATTTTGAGAACGAGGAAGAATTAGGTAACATAATTAAAGACCTTAAAGAAAATGGTAAGGAAATATATAATTCAAAAAAAGAAGCTATTGAATATAATTTTAAAAAGGTAGAAGAGTATAGAATTCCAGAAGATTGGATGTATTTAAATTACCCCTTTTTATTTAAATAATGAATAAAATTTGTATTATAAGGCAGCCGGCAGGATTAGGAGATATTTTACATCTTTTTAAAGTTGCTGTAAAACTTCTAGATCAAAATAAGGTAAAAGAAGTTATATGGCCTGTTTATAGCGGCTACAACTATATAGGTGATTATATAAAGCACCCGGGTATTACATTTATAGATAGTAACGAAGACTATCCATTTAAAGATTTTTTAGAATCAAATGAACCTCGTGAGATTATTAATAATAATGAGCTTATTTATATACCTTTTCAGATTGCTGATCAATTAGTTAGAAGTAATAAACCAGGTCCGTTGTATTGTAAATATGAGTTTGTAGGGCTCGACTATACAGATTGGTATAAGTATCCTAAAATTGAACGTAATTTAGAACGCGAGCAACATTTAGAAAATTTTTTACAAAATGAAAATTCATTTGATGAAGAAGATTTTATTTTAGTAAATAGATTTTATGGAACAACCCATCAGGAAAGACGTGAAGCTAATATACCAAAATTTGATAATGAGGTTACTATAAAAGAATATGATTTTGATAGACCTTTTGATTGGGTAGGTTTAGCTCTTAAAGCTAAAGAGATACATACTGTAGATACTTCTTTTTGTTGGATATTTAGAGTTTTAGATATTACTAATTTAACTCTTTACGGTAGGGGTGTAGAAACAACATTTGAATATTGTAAAGGTTATTGTGATGATAGGTGGGAGTTTTGTGGTCAATATTTTGGCCATAAAGATTGATTTTAATAACTTTTAAATATAATATTATATGGTAAACTTATTAGTTGATGAAGCATTTGCGTTTGATTACATAGCTATACTTAAACTGAAAGCGGATAAGGGGTATATTGATAAAGAGAGTATAGAGAAAAACTTTAATCATTTAAGAGATCAAATAGGTGAAAGTTTATTTGATAAAATTATTAATTCTGAAGAATTTAAAAAACTATATGATGCAAATAGTGTTACATTCGATGCTGTTGATGCAGCTAAGGAAGATAAATTATTAGCAAGCGAAGTAGATAAAACTAATTATTTTAGAATGCTTGCAAAGACTGAACTACAAAAACAATTTTTTGAAACCGAGTTACAAGAAGTTAAAATAGGATACGAGCGATTAAAATGAAAAAAAATGTTATAGTAACAGGAGTAACTGGTCAAGATGGAAGCTATATGGTTGAACATCTTCTTGCAAATACTGATTATAATATATTTGGTGGTGTAAGAAGATTGAGTGTACCTAATTATAAAAATATTCAACATATTAAAGATAAAAGATTCAAGTTAATTGATTTAGATCTATCTGATGTACATAGTATTCATGAAGCTATTACAAAATATAAACCAAGTTACTTTATTAACTTTGCTGCTCAATCATTTGTAGGAGCTAGTTGGTCTTTTCCTCAACAAACTTTTGATGTAAATGCTACAGCAGTATTGCATATATTAGAATGTCTCAGAAAACACGCACCAGATTGTAGATTATATAACGCAGGTTCAAGCGAAGAATTTGGAAACATAAAGTATGTACCACAAGATGAAAAACACCCTTCTGAACCTCGGAATCCATATGCAGTTTCTAAATGCTCTGCTAGACAATTTATAAAAATTTATAGAGAATCTTTCAATCTATTTGCAATCCAATGTTGGCTATTTAACCATGAAAGTCCTAGAAGAGGTATAGAGTTTGTTACTCGTAAAATTACTAATGGTGTTGCTAAAATTCATCTTGCTTATAAAAATAATAAAAAACCGGAGCCTATAACTCTTGGTAATTTAAATGCACAGCGTGATTGGACAGACGCTAGAGATTGTGTAAGGCTTATTTGGGATATTCTTAATTTAAGGAGCCCTAGTGAATATGTTATTGGAAGTGGTTCTTCATATACTATTAAAGATTTCATAAATCCGTCTTTTGAATGTATTGGTATAAAAGGTAAGTGGGAAGGTGAAGGTATAAATGAACAATACATTTATAAAGGTGATGTTCTTATAAAAATCTCTCCTGAATTTTATAGACCTGATGCTATAAATTCTTGGCAAGATATACGTACAGCAGATATTACTAAAGCTAAAAATGATTTAAATTGGAATTTAGATTCAGGTTTAAAAGAATTAGCTCATAGTATGGTAGAGAATGATATTAAGCTTTTGCAAAATCTTGATTAAGAGTTTGTAATAACTAATTAATACATATGTTAGTACATAAACAAAAATGTCGTGTTTGTGGTAATCCAAATTTAAAAGAAGTTATAGATTTAGGCGAGCAATATTTTCAAGGTTGCTTTGTAAAAGACGGTGTACAGCCTCCACCACGAAGACCTATGCCTAATGTTATTGTTCGCTGCTGTCCGGAAAATTATGAAGATGCTTGCGGGTTAGTTCAAACATCACATAGTATAGATACAGATTTATTATATTGTAACTACTGGTATGAGAGTGGGATTAGTCAAACTATGCGTGATCATTTAAAGAGTATAGTTGATACAGCTTTAGATATCACTGGCTCTACTTCAGGTAAAGTATTAGATATTGCATCAAATGATAATACTCTTCTTAGAAATTACCCTGATAGCTTTAATAAAATTGGTATTGATCCTTCAAGTATAGCAGCTAGACAAACTGATAAGGATATAACAGTTATCAATACTACATTTCCATCTAAACAAGTTAATAATTTAATTGAAGATAATTCAGCAGATATCATTACTTCAATAGCTTGTTATTATGATATTGACGACCCGGTAAATTTTGCTAAAGAAATTAAAAACCTTCTTTCTGATAAAGGTATTTGGATTTTTGAGGTGGCTTATTGGAAGTCATTATTAGACAATCTAGCATATGATTCAATAGTTAATGAACATATTGTGCATTATCATTTACAACCGCTACAAAAAATAATGGAATTAGCTGGTCTTAAACTTTTTGATATCCAGAAAACTCCTACTAACGGTGGGGCAATTATGTGTTATGTTACACATAAAGATAACTTTGAGTATGATAATAGGGAAAGAAGGCAAAATATTCTTAATCTAAAAATAGAAGAGTATGAAGCATATTTAGATACAGATAAACCTTATATAGAGTTTAGAAATAAAGTCGAGAAGCATAAAAAAGATCTTATTGAGTTAGTAGATGATATAGTTAATAAACAGAAAAAGACTATTCATATATGCGGAGCTTCAACAAAACTTAATACTATATTAAATTATTGTGGAATCGGACCAGAATTAATTCCATATGCATCTGAACGTAGTCCTGAAAAACATGGAGCTGAAACTATTAGCGGTATTAAGCTTATTTCAGAAGAAGAAAGTAGAGATATGAAACCAGATTATTATCTTGTAGGCCCATATCACTTTAAAGATGAAATAGTCAAAAGAGAGTCTGAGTTTATTAAAAATGGAGGTGGTTTTATTTTCCCACTACCAGAGCTAACAGTTGTAACAAAAGAAAACTTATGAAATACGATAGAGAATTATTAAAAACAGTTCATGGATCACATGAAGGTATAGATAAACAAGTATATACAAATAAGGTAATTCCGTTCGAAGATCTTAAGACTATTGGTCGAAGATTTATGGGCGCGGGAATGTCACAAAGTTATTCAGCTATTTACTGGCAAGAATATTTTGTTGAGTCAAATAGATTTGAATATATAGTTGAACTCGGAAGTCAAAAAGGAGCTTTAAGTACATATTTAGCTAATATGGCAGCTATTACTGAATCGTATATTTTTGATACATACGAAGCTTTTCCGTACCCTAGTGAGGAAACAGATGGTAGTGATTTAAAGGCACGTTCACTATATAATGGTACAGGTCATTGGTTCAGTAGAGAACATGAAGGCGTAGGTCATTGGTTTGAAAAAATGGCTGAAATTTCACCTTATATAAATATGCACTACGAAAATGTTTTTGATAAGAAAGTATTTGAACATATTAGCGATAACGTAAAAGAATTTAAAACATATATTTTCTGCGATGGAGGAAATAAATTAAGAGAATTAAACTTATATGCAAGATTGCTCAAAAGTGGAGATAGGATAGCTGTCCATGATTGGGGTATTGAGATACACCCCGAGCAAGTACAACCTATTTTAGATGAGTTTGATTTAGTTTATGATGAGCCATTTGCTAAGTCTGCTACTGATCTTAATACTTGGATAATGCCTTTTAGAAAAAACTAAATGGATGTAGTTATACAAGGTAAAGTATTTCCAAATACTTATGAAACTGCTAAATGTTATACTACATTAGATTATATAGATAAAGTAATCATATCTACTTGGAATGATGAAACGTTAGAATCAGATTGTGAAAATGTAGTGGTAGTAAAGAGTCCTGTGCCTTACACTCCCCCTATGAATTTAAATTTGCAATTAGTATCTTTTAATGAGGGTTTAAAACACGTTACATCTGATTATACTATGAAATTTAGAAGTGATCAAATGGTCATGAAAAGTAGTATGAAAATGCTAAAGAGATTTGTAGATAAAAAAGGTTTTGATTGCGATGTAAAATATACTGACGGAACGGGACCTAAAGGAAAGATTTATGCTGTGGGTATGGGTAGTCATTTTCCATACCATCCTCAAGATCATATTTTTTGGGGTCATACTGAAGATATTAAATCTCTATATAGTTGCCCTCTTTATAAAGAAGGAGAGCCAATAACACCAACATGGGAAGGTGGATTTGAAAACGAAACGGTAAGAATACCCTGTTATTTTGGATCACATTATTTTGCAAAATTTAATTCTGAAGTATATGAGCATATAGAAAATTATAAAGACTTTCTTTTAGATACATCACCAAGTAGATATAGAGCTATGCAAATATCAGAAGAGTTAAGAGATAAAATTTTCGGAGTGTTTCCTAGAATTAAAATGTGGTGGGAAAAATACAATACAGGTTATATGTATGACTTGTATGAACCACAAGGAGAATATTATTATGATGAAGAGTGGGAATAAGCTAATATCACATAGAGGAAATATTACAGGTAAAACTAAGCATGAAAATGATCCTCAATATATTGTAAATGCATTAGATCAGGGTTATGATGTAGAGGTAGATGTAAGTTATAGAGACACTAACTTTTGGTTAGGCCATGATAATAATAAGCATAGAGTAAATCTAGATTTTTTAAGCGATAAAAGAATATGGTGTCATTTAAAAGATAAAGAAAGCTTAAAACAAATAGTTGATATTATAGGTAGTGAAGAAATAAATTATTTTTGGCACACATCTGAAGATTTTGTAATAACTTCAAAAGGATTTTTATGGCATCATTCAAAATCCCCTCTGTCAGATCTCACATCAAAATCTATTATAGTACTCCCTGAAGGTAAAAAAATATTCCCAAGAAGAAATAAACTATACAATAAAATAAATCATTGCTATGGCATATGTAGTGATTATATTAAGATGTATGTTTAAGCTTTTAATTTTAGATGTAGACGGTGTACTTACTACAGGCTGTAAAACTTACGACTTAGAGGGTAATGTCATAAGTAAAGAATTTAATGATAAAGATTTTACTGCTATTAAACAGTTTAAAAATAAAAATATAAGCGTTTGCTTTCTTACTGCGGATGATAGAGTTAATCGTGCTGTAGCAAAAAGTAGAAAAATAGATTTTTACTATGTTAGAGAGATGACTAAGAAGGATAAATCAGAATTACTTCCTTATTTGACTGGTAAGTATAAGGTTAATATTGACGAAATAGCATACGTGGGTGATGATTTACCTGATTTAAAAATAATTAAAAAGTTAAAATATACATATTGCCCAAGTGATTCAATTTACGAGGTTAAAAAAAACGTTAATGTAGCCTTAACAAGAGCAGGTGGTACTGGAGTTATTGCTGAATTATACGATAATATATATAATGAATAGTATCACACTTTATGGTCATATAACTACTGATACTATTTTTGATGGAGATATAACATATAAATCTGTAGGGGGTATAGGTAATGTGTGGTTTATGTTATCTAAAATATGTAAAAATTATCAAATAAATATTGAACCTACAAATATTGGAGAAGCTCTTATTCTAGTTAATAAAGAAAAAGCAGAAAGATCTTCAATAGCTAATTTAAATCAAATAGAACGAAATCCTATTATTAAAGATTCTAAGTGGTCTCATATACTCTATGTAAATGAGTTAGATAATTTATCTTATTTTAAAGATATAAGAGATAAGAGCGATATCGTTTCAATAGATATATGTAAGGGAAAACCTTTCAATCAAATCTCCATACTAAAATATGTAGATTATTTTTTTATATCTGATGAAGATTTATTTATGGATTTAAACGAACTTGTTAAAAAAGTTAAAGGTTGGGTAATTTTGCATCATAAGGGAGGGAGTAGATGCGTAAGTAAAGAAAAAGCATTTGATATTTCGACACCAGTTATAGATAATATTAACGTTCTAGGAGCCGGTGATATGTTTGCTGCTGCTACAATAAACTGCATTCTTAATACAGTTGATAAATCTAATTTGCAGAATAATATAAAAGAAGCGCACTCTATTACTTCAAAAATTTTAGCCGAAATAAATGAAAAAAACTAATATACTAATTCCAATCGCAGGTAGAGGTCAACGTTTTGTTGATCAAGGTTATGTTATGCCTAAACAACTTATAATGGTTGATGATAAACAAATGATTGATTGGAGCTTAGATTCAATTATTAAAAAAGAAGAATGTAATCTTATTTTTGCAATAAGAAGAGATCATGTAAGTAATTTTTCTTTAGATAAAATTTTAAAAAGTAGATATGGTAATGATATTAAAATTATTATTATCGATAAAATTACTAGAGGGTCAGTTGAAACGTGTTTACAAGCAGAAGAATATATTGATAATGACGACCCTTTAATAGTATATACTCTAGATGTTTTCTTCGAACCGTTCTTTGATCCAACTAATATTGATCATAACATTAACGGGTCTATTTTAACTTTTAAGAGTAACAATCCAGCTTATAGTTATGCTGAACTTGATAAAGATAAAAAAGTAATCAGAACTGCTGAAAAAGAAGTCATTAGTGAAAATGCAGCAGTTGGTGTGTATACCTTTACTAAGGGTAGTGAGTTTGTAAAATACGGCAAACAAATGATTGATCAAAATCTTACTACTAATAACGAGTTTTATATCTGCCCGTTGTATAATTTAATGATTCAAGATGGGTGTATTGTAAAGACTGAAGATGTAGAAAAAATGCATCTAATGGGTACACCAGAAGAATTAAACTTTTTTGTAACTCATTCCTTAAAAACTTTTGGTGTTAAACCTATAGCTTTATGTGCTGATCATTCAGGCTGGAATCTTAAAGAAAAGGCTAAATCTATTTTAGAAAAATATAATTTACCGTATACTGATTTTGGTACTTTTGTTAATAAAGATTGCGACTATAATGACTACGTTTTTCAAGCTACAGATTTTATTAATAAGGGTAACTGTGACTTTGCTTTAGCATTTTGCAGAACCGGTCAAGGCATGAATATATCTGGTAACAAGCAGTCTGGTATTAGAAGTGCGTTAGTATTCAATGAATATACAGCTGAATATGCTGTACGTCATAATTGTGCAAATTATTTTGCTATTCCTAGTAAATTTGTAGACGCTGACCTTTTAGAAGAAATGATTAAAATTTGGATCAAGACAACTTTTGATGGTGGTAGACATGCTACACGTATACAAAAAGCTGAAGAAGGTAAATAATGGATGTACGTAATATAAACGATTTTACTAATGGGTGGTTTATTGGTGACTTTGAACCCTCTTTATTTAAAAATCCCTTTTTCGAAGTAGCTCACCAACATCATAAAAAAGGTAAAATAGGTGATAAACATTTTCATAAACTTACAACAGAGGTTACTTATATTGTAACCGGTTCAATGAAGATAAATGACCTTGTACTTAACAGAGAGCGATTTTTAAACGCTGGTAATATGTTTACTTTCTTTCCTAATGAAGTATCAGATGTAGAGTTTTTAGAGGATTCTGATCTTATAGTAGTGAGATGGCCCTCTATACCTACAGATAAATATATGGTTGAATAATATGCTTATGAGCATATAATATATTATATGAAAAAAGCTTTAGTTTTAGGTGCCGGTGGATTTATCGGTAATCATTTAGTATCACGTCTTAAAAAAGAAGGTTATTGGGTAAGAGGAGTAGATTTAAAAACTCCTGAATATAATGAATCAGAAGCAGATGAATTTATCTATGGTAATGCTGGTGATTTAAGGGATCAAAATAATTGTAAGCGTTTAGTAAAGTTTGATGGTGAGCAAGGCAATTATTATAAAAGCGTACCAGAGCAATACAAAAGACCATTTGATGAAATTTATCAACTAGCTGCAGATATGGGTGGTGCTGGTTTTATTTTTACTGGAGAAAATGATGCTGATATTATGCATAATTCTGCTTCTATTAATCTTAATATATTAAATGCAGTAAAAGAATTTAATGAACATAGATTTAGTGATAACGTAGATAATGCTGATGCATATAATAAAAGCAAAACTAATGAAACTAAAATATTCTATAGTAGTAGTGCTTGTATGTATCCAGAGCATAATCAACTAGATCCTAGTAATCCAAATTGTGAGGAATCATCAGCTTACCCTGCTAATCCGGATTCTGAATATGGTTGGGAAAAATTATTTAGTGAAAGACTTTATTTAACTTATAATAGAAATCATGGTATACCTGTTCGTGTAGCTAGATTTCATAATATATTTGGGCCTCTAGGTACATGGAATGGAGGAAGAGAAAAAGCTCCAGCTGCTATTTGTAGAAAAGTAATTGAAAGTAATGGTGATATTGAGATATGGGGCGACGGTGAGCAAACAAGAAGCTTCTTATATGTAGATGAATGCGTTGAAGGTGTTAGACGTTTAATGGATTCTGATTTTACTGGACCTGTTAATATTGGTTCAGATGAAATGGTAACTATTAACGAGCTAGTAGATATAGCTTGTTCAGTAGAGAATAAACAAATTACTAAAAAGCATATCGATGGCCCATTAGGTGTAGCAGGTAGAAATTCAGACAATAAGCTAATCAATGAGAAGGTTGGATGGGCTCCAAATTACCCCTTAGCTAAAGGTATTGCAAAAACATATAAGTGGATTAAAGAGCAAATTAATTTAAAATAAGATATGGTTATTAAGCAAGGAGTATACGACGGTAATTTTATTCATAATAGATTTGCATACGAGCAATTTCGTAAAGAAGTTTCACCGTATGGTAATATTGTAGCTTTTAGAGCTCCGATGTATGTAAAGGATGCGTTAATAGATCTAGAAGATACATTATCTGATGATTATATTCATAGTCAAGATGCTATTAATTTTTGTTGGGAAATACCCGGTTTATGTCCATTTGGTGCTGTTTCTTTTCAACGTCTTTTTAATACAGCAATAGCGAATATGCTATCTAGGTATATTGGAAAAGGCATTGTAATTGATGGTGACGACTTAATGGTACAAGATGAGTTTGTAGGTAAGGATAAAAAAATAAGAAAGTCAGGTAAAGTAAGTGTTTCAATTACTTACTCTAAAGATAATGTTGCTCTTGGTCATACTGGTATCAATATTATTGCTGGCGATAAAGCTCCATCATTTGCTTATTCTTCTAATTTAACTGAAGATCAAGCGAATGAGTTTATGAATAATGTTATTGATTACTTTAATGCTGAAGTAAAAGATCAATTTATTGCTACTACTAAAATTATTGTATGAGATTTTGGAGACTTTGGGCTAAAGCTTTAGGTGAGAAGTCTGGAAGTAACAACGAAGCTGATGTAGTTGCATTAATACGTACTCTCATTATACTACAAGCAATTATTTGTAACTTTTTTATAGTAGCAAATATAATTAAAAACTGGTAATGAACTTCTTTCAATTACAAAATAAATTATTTTATTCTAAAAAGGAAAACGCTGGTGAATTAGACTCAGAAGGTGAACAAGCTTTTGTACCGTTCCTTTTTAATAGATGGCTTTCCTTTTATAGCAAGGAACTACCTGGTTTTGTTAACGAGACTCTTAATAAATTTGGAAGTATCTTTGATGATAAGCAAGAATCATATAAACTTTATTATTATCTCATACCGAGATTAAAATGGAAGCGTATTTCATATATTAAGAAAAAGAAAAAAGATAAAGAAGAGATTGAAGGTCTTAATAATATTGCTAAAAATAAAAATATATCTGCTAGAGAGCTATTAGAGTACGTTGAATTAGAAAAAAAATTACGTAAATAGCTATATGGCAATGGCTAGTATAGATAATTTGGCACCTACAAAAAGTTTAATAGACTTAACTAATCCTGATGTAGGTGATTTTGGAATTGATGATTATGAATTAAATTTTATTTTTGATGATATATTGTTAATAGAATATATTGATGAAACTGAGCACGGTGATGTTATGAAAGGTAGTATTGTGGTACCTTCAAATGCACTTAATAAAGCTTGGAGAAAAGGAAAAGTTATTCTAGCAGGCCCGGATGTTAAATATGCTAAAGAAGGCGACATAGTAGTATTTCCTAACAATATGGGAGTTACAATTTCTGGTGTTAGTATTTCTAATAAAGGAAGAGTAAACAAAGGTGTGTTTTTGAACGAAGAAAGGATGTTTGGTATTTGTAAGCTTAAAAATGATAATTCAGAAACCAGCTCTTGATAACTTACTTCAAAATAATGTTGTTGAAGTTAGGTTTCCTAGAAGAATAGTAAAGCCAGGATTAGCTGCTACTAGAAGAATGTTATGCACAAACTCTCTTAATTTATTAAATTCAGTAAACGGTAGAATATCGTTAAATTATTTTGCACCAAAAGGAGCTCCAAGAACATATCTAGGAACTGATAATTTATCCGTCGCATGGGATATCTTAATGCAAGATTATAGAAATATAAACTGCAATCAAGTAGATTTAATTCAAGAGATTCCAGCTAACGAAGACTTTTGGGTATATTTCAATGAAAATATATACCCTATGTCTGCACAACAAAAATTAAATTTTATGAATTCATGAACGTAAGTTTAGAAAAAGTTACAAATTTTTTAAAACCTTTCTTATTAAAAGATATAATTATAAGAACTGATAAAAAAGTTCTTAAGAAAGGTAGATTTAAAATCTTTCAAATTAAACAATACTATATAAATTTTACTTTAGAGATAAATGGTGTTAATAAAAATTATGAAATACCTTATCCTTATAGGCTTCAAAACGAGGAAGATATAGGTGTACTAAATTATCATTTAAGCTCCTTTATTCCAAAAAAGCATATGACTAGAGTAAAATTTTTAGATAGCACGTCTAAGTCTAAGCTATATGATAACCTTGTGTATATATTGCCATCAAATGGAAACAATATATAATAAGGTGTGATAGGTGGTTTGTTAAAAAGTTTTCCGGATAAATTTACTCCGAATTCAGCTCAAGTAAAGTTACTTAAAAATATTGATCAAGCTTTTACTGATGGTTATAAATTTGTAGTTTGTAATGCCCCTACAGGGTCTGGAAAGTCGTTTATATCAAAAACTATAGGTAATATATCACGTGAACCTACTAAAGAGTTTAGAGAGTTAGTAACTAATTATTTAGCTTATAGAAGAACTCATGGAGGAGGATATGCATATGAAGATGAATGTAATGAAGAAGAAGCATTTGGGTGTACAGCATTAACTATAACTAAAGCTTTACAAGATCAATACAAAGAGCTTTTCAATGATGTAAAAGTACTTAAAGGTAAGTCAAACTATCAATGTGAAGTTGATGATAGATTTACTGTAGAATTAGCTCCTTGTTTACATCTACCTAAAATAAAAGAAGAGTGTTGGGTAAAAAATAAATGCCCTTACTATGAAGATCGTAATACTGCACTTACTTCAACTTTTAGTACTCTTAACTATAATATGTTTTTCTCTTTACCTGATCATTTAAAAAGAAGACAATATATTATATGTGATGAGGCTGCTGAACTTGAAGATCAACTTGTAAAAGAGTTTTCTTGTACTATAAATTTTGAAAGCTTAACTAAGCTTGAAGTAAATATAAAACCGTTTTATTCTAAAAATAGACTTCAAGTAATTAAGTGGATTAATGAGCTCGTTTTGGATTTAAATGATAGAATTGAACAACTAAAAGATATAACAAATAATAATTCTGCAAATAAAAAGTTTATTATCGAATCAAAAAAGAATTTAATTACATTAAGAAACTTACATTCAAAATTATCTTTAATAATTGATACTTGGAATGAAAGTGAATATCTGTTTGAGACAGATAAGAAAGGTATAACGTTTATGCCTTTAAAGGTAGATAAACTTGCTAATCATTTATTTAAGTATGCTGATAAAGTAATTTTAATGTCAGCGACTATAATTGATCCTAATAACTTTTGTAAAAGTTTAGGAGTTAAAAAGTTTAAATATATTGAAGCTGAGTCTTCATTTGATGCAAATAACGCACCTATATATTGCAATACAAAAGTAAAATTAAATTATCATAACTTAAAGCGTAGTTTACCTAAAGTTGTAAAGCAAATACAAGATATTTGTGAGTTTCATAAAAATGATAAAGGTATTATACATACACATAATAATACTATAACTTCGTTTCTATCTAATAAGTTATCCGAATCACGTTTTCTAATAAGAGAGCCGGGAGTACGTAATGAAGTTATTTTAGAGCAGCATTACGATAACAATGACCCAACAGTATTAGTTTCACCTTCTATGTCTCATGGAGTTGACTTGAGAGATAATCTTGCAAGATTTCAAATTATAGTAAAAGCACCTTATCTACCTACTAAAGATAAAAGAATAGAAAGACTTATGAAGGATGATTTTGACTGGTATATGAATAAAATGTTATGCTCCTTAATACAATCATGTGGTAGAGGTGTAAGATCTCATAAAGATCATTGTGTAACGTATATTTTAGATGGCTCGATACCGGAAAGCGTTGTCAATAATAGACATAAATTACCTAAATATTTCATTGATAGGTTTTTGTAATAAATATATAAGACGGTATGAAGAATAGAGCATTTCATTTTGAGATTAAAAATTTATTAACCCAGTTTGTAGCTGCGTTTGATGATACTGTAATAAGTCGTTTTGATAAAAATAGAAATGCTAAATCAAACATTGACGTAAGATATGTATTTGCTCCCAAGCAGCGTGTAATGTATGATATAGTAAATAAAGCGCAAAATCTTACCCTACCTGTAGTTGCTATAAACTTAGATAGTATATCGCGAGATGAGTCTCGAGTTTTTAATAAGCTATCACCTTCATTAATACCAGCGCAAGAAAAAGAAGATCCAAGAACATCTTCAAAATTTCTTATGCCGGTACCAGTAAATTTAGAAATCAGTATGTCAATACTTGCAAGATATATGCAAGATGTAGATCAAATAGTTTCAAATTTTGTTCCATATAATAACCCTTATATTATATTATCTTGGAAAGTACCCTCCGATTTTGGTACTGAATATGATCAAGAAATAAGAAGTGAAGTATTATGGAATGGTAATTTAAGCTATTCAACACCTACTGATACTTCATATTCAGAAAAATTTAGAATTACAGTAGATACATCATTTACTATAAAAGGTTGGTTATTTCCAGAAGAAAAGAGTAATGTTGGAAATATCTATAAAATAGACAATAATTTTATTGCAGTTGATTTACAAAATAGAATTTACTCCCCATTAGAAGATCAAATATCTGTTGAGAGTTATACTGATCAAGGATACGCGGCTTTATCAACCTTTGATGCTAATGTCCCTACTAATTATACAGAGACAATAACTGTATCAGGTATACCTGAATTTACTAATATATTTTATACTACATCAGGATTATTTGAGCAATTAAGAAACGAAACTAATGTATTATCTTCACAACCAAATAACTTCTTGCTATACGGTACTGCTTTAGATTATAGTAATGTAGTCTATATAAGTGCAAATAAATTGAACTTCTTTACTGATTATCAAGAAATTACTTCTGCTAAGCTAGATACTATAAGTGCATATAGATTAGATGATAGTTTATATAATATTGCTACAGAAAATTTAGTAAGTATTTCTCTTCCAACATCTACTTTAAGTGGCACAGGTAAATTTACATTTGTAACGGCAAATGAAGCTGGGTGGGCTTCTTCCTATCAAGCCGCTAGCTCTATCATCAACTTAGCATAAATATATATAATGGCAGATTCATCTACATCATCTTCTCAAAATCGCTCATACGTTACGAATGATGGACGTGCTTCAACGTTTGGTAGAAATTTAGTTCAATATATTCAAAATAGACTACCATATTCGAATGTTGAACCTGAAGGAGATCAGTTAAATCCTAAATATAAAATTTTTAACAAAACAGGAATGAAGAGAGCAGAAGCTTTAGCTAAAGCTTCAGTATCATCCTCTAATCCATATAATAATATTCCTATAGGTGATTTCGCTAAAGACTCTTCTTTTGGAGATGTAATGTATGCAAACATACAAGAGGATAAGCAGGGTAGATTAAGAGATTATAGAATTATTGCAGCTTATTCTGAAGTAGCTGATGCGCTAGATGAAATATGTGACGAAACTATAAATCCGGACGAGTCAGGGTGGATCACTAAATTACATTTAAAAGAAATTGATTTAACTATAGAAGAAAAAGCTGAGTTAGATAAACAATTTCATCGCTATGTTGAGTATTACGATCTTAAAAATAAAGGCTGGCAATACTTTAGACAATTACTTGTTGAAGGAGAATTATTTTTTGAGCAAATCGTTCATGAAGGTTTTGTAGAAGATGGTATATTAGGTGTAATTAATCTACCTGCAGAAATTATTGACCCTGTATATAATAATATACAAAATATGTTAGTAAAAGGATTTATTTATAGAAAGCCTATTTTCAGTCCTGATAAACCCAACAAAGTAGAAAAAATAGAGTTTATACCTATGGATCAAAACCAGATTACTTATGTAAATTCTGGTGTATACAATGAAACTAAAAACTTTGTTGTACCATTTTTAGAAAATGCTAGAAGGCCATATAGACAATTATCTTTAATTGAAGACGCTATTGTAATCTATAGATTAGTTAGAGCTCCGGAGAGATTAGTTTTTAACGTTGATGTAGGCAATATGGCACCTCCAAAAGCAGAGGCATATTTAAGAAAGCTTATTTCTAATTATTGGTCTAAAAAAACTTTTGACTTAGATCAAAACGATGTTGTTAAAAAGTTCAATCCTCAATCAATGCTAGATGCGTTTTGGTTTGCTAAAAGACAAGGTTCTGAAGGTACTACTGTCTCACAATTAGCAGGAGGAGCTAATTTAGGTGAGCTATCAGACTTAATGTACTTTATCAAAAAACTTTATAGAGCTCTTAAAGTACCTTCAACTAGATTAGATCCTAACGATCAAGCTTCAGCTGATGGTTCTACAATATTACGAGAAGAATTAAAGTTTGCTCGCTTTGTAATGAGACAGCAGCAAAGATTTGCAGCAGGTCTTAAAAAGGGGTTCATTACTCATCTGACTCTAATGGGTCTATTTAAAAAGTATGATTTAAATGAACAGAATATTGAGATTGAGTTTAATGTACCTACTAATTTTTACGAGTTAAGAGAAAATCAAAGGTTAGAGCTTAAAGCAGGTAACTTTAATAATTTAGCTTCTTCAGAATTTGTATCCGCTACTTACGCGCAAAAGAAATACCTTGGATGGAAAGATAAAGATATTTTAGCTAATAGGGAGTTCTTAAGAAAAGATGCTGAATTACAATGGGAGTTATCACAAATTCAAGCAGCAGGTCCAGCGTGGAAAGAGCAAGCAGTAGCAGGTGAAGTTACCGGTAGTGATGCCGCAGTAGGTGGTGAAGGAGCTGGTGTAGGAGGCGGAGCAGATGCAGGAGGTATACCTGAATTTGGAGGAGGGCCTGCAGATACTGGTGAGGATGTAGATATACCAGCTGAAGCTGAGCCTACTCCTGAAGCTGAACCAGCTGAAGTATAATTATCTTATTGGATTAGAGCTAAAGAACTGAGTTCTATAATAAAGAGTTCCAGCTCCTGAACCGGTTTTAGCTGAAACTTGATTAACATTAGTTAATCCCCTTAAAGTGATACTATCATTATCATCAAGTAAAAAACCTCTGCTTACATTTATAGCTTCGGCATCGCCCCAAGCATCTGATCTATCGAATAAAGTAACTGTTTGACCAGTCTTATTAACTATATATACTTCTGAGCAAAGCTGTCCTAAGAACGGAGCTGTTGAATCAATACCTGATAAGCGTTTCATACCTGTACCTAAACGAATATTAAACGATCTACACTCATTATTATTAAAATAACTATTTCCACTATTAGTTGTTGGAGCTTCTGGCATATTATTATTTATGCTAGAATAAATAATTTTATGGCACTTGCATGTACTATTCAGCCTCTTTCTGCATTTTTATCAACTAACTTAAACTCTAAAATTGAAACCTACGATAGATTAGGTGATAGAATAAAAAGAGCTTTAGGTTATCCTATAGTTAGTCTAGAAATACATACCGATCAGTTGAGAGAGAATATTCAAATCGCAGTAGAATATTTTACAAAGTATGCTGGATTTACTAAAGAATATCTCATCTTTGACTCTGATATGTATGAAAAAAATAAAGGTATTCGTTTAGATTTATTATATACATTAGCTAACACAAATTTAACAACTAATGCAAGAAAAGTAGCAGGTACTAATCCAATAGGACCGGGACCTGAATTTATAGGTAATACTCCTGAATCTGTATATGTTAGTACCTCTTCTATTCTTTCGGGTAATTTTGTTAATACAAAATACCCTGTATACACAGGAGATACTGCAGTATTATCAGGTTCACTTTCTGCGGTATTTACAACAATTACAGGAGGTCAAAATGGTATACAACAGTTTGAATTATTTGACCATTCTTTAGTATCTGCTATTACATCTTTACAAACTACAAGTGGTTCTCTGCTAGGTCAATCACTAACTGGTTTATTTACTAAAACTCCAAGACAAACTTTAACTATTGAAGGTTCTGCTTCTGAGTCTACATATTATCAGAATGTTTTTGATTATGATATTATGGATTATAGAAAAGTAGTTGATGTAACACAATTTGAAGAAGGCTCAACTACCGGTATTAATACTCTATTTACTTTAGAACAAACTTTAGCTCAACAAACTTATTTTAGTTATGCTCTAGGTAATTATGGATTCGACTTGATATCTTGGTATACTCTTAAAGAATGGATAGATACAAGAGAAAAAGTTCTTGCTATAAAGAGAGATATAAAATTTGATCCTAGAACACAATACATGCAAATGTATCCACAACCAGGAAGTGATAAGTTTTATGGCGTTATATCATGTTACTTAGAAAAGCCTATAAGAAATATAATTATGGAGCAATGGATATATGAATATGCATTAGCTTTATCTATGATTACTATAGGTAGAGTAAGAGGTAAATTTGGATCTGTAAATCTATTAGGTGGTGGTGCTTTAAATTATGATTTACTACAAGAAGGTCAGCAAAAGAAAGCAGAACTTGAGCAAAAACTACTTGATGGAGCTTCTCCTGGTCTAGGAGATTCAGATCCTACAATGTTCTTTGTCGGATAATGAATAGATGGAGACAAGGTATATTCGTACCTAAGAACCCTAGTAAATTTATCGGGTCTAAAGCTATATATAGATCAGGATTAGAATTAAAATTCTTTAGATTTTGTGATGATAATAAGAATGTAAAAAGATGGGGCAGCGAAAACGTAATAGTTCCATATATGAGTCCGTTAGATAATAGAGGCCATAAGTATTATGTTGATAATTACATAGAAATATTAGAAGGAAACAAATTAGTTAAATATTTGGTTGAAATTAAACATTCTAGAGAGACTAAACCACCAAAAACTAAGTATAGAAATAGAAAGCACCTTCTCTACGAGCAAAAAACTTTTGTAACTAATCAAGCAAAATGGCAAGCAGCTCGTGAATATAGTAAAAAAAGAGGATATAAGTTTATTATTTTAACAGAAAAAGAGCTTATTAGTAAAAGATGAATAAATAATTGTATGGCTTTAAAACTTAACTTAGTTGTAGAAAAACCTGATGTTAATGATGAATTCGAATACATTGAAGAGCAAGCAGATAGAAATGCTGAAAGCAATCTTTTCATAAAAGGACCATATATGATGGCAGAGGGAGTAAATCGTAATAATCGACTTTACCCTTTAGAGGAATTAGAGAGAGAAACTAATCGTTATATCGAAGAGATGGTAAAGCCTGGTCGTGCAATGGGTGAACTTAATCATCCAACTACTGCTGATGTTGATTTGGAAAGAGCATGTCACATGGTAACAGAAATTACTCAAGATGGTAGTGTTTTTTACGGTAAATCAAAAGTTTTAACAACACCATGTGGACAAATAGTAAGGTCGTTAATAAATGATGGTGTGAAGGTAGGTATGTCATCTAGGGCTCTTGGTACATTAGAAGAAGGAGCTGAACATAGTACAGTAAAGAATATGAAATTAGTAGCTATAGACTGTGTAGCTGACCCATCATATCCTAAAGCTTTTGTAAATGGTATATTAGAATCCAAGCAGTGGGTAGTAACTTCAGACGATAAGTATGAAGAAGTGTACGAAAATTTTGAAAAATCTCTTAATAGACTACCTAAAAAGGATATAGATATCTTTTTAAGAGATAGAATTTTAAGCTTTATTAAATCAATATAATAAATAATATTATGGCTAAAGAAAAAAACAAAATTATAAAGTTTATTCAAGAACTTTCTAGTAAAAATTACGCTGAGGCACATAAATATTTAAAGGGCGCGATTGAGGATAAGATTGCCAAAAAAATCGATAACGCCACAGATAAACCACTCTTTTAAACATGAAAAACGAAAAAGCATTACCCGAACAAGCAGAAGAAGTTCTTACTGAAGATTCAGTGAAGCAAATTGAAACTGCTATTGAAGAAAAAATTCAGTTATCAGTTGAATCTGCATTAACTAATCAAGATGAGCTCTACGCTGAAAAACTTGAAGAGTTAGTAAGTGCAATTGATAAAGATCATACTGATAAATTAAAAAGAGTGGTTGAAGCAGTAGATCATAATAATGCTAATAAGCTAGTGCAAGTGGTTAAAAAGTATGAAAATGAGCTAAATGATAAAGCAGATTCGTTTAAAAATACTTTAGTAGAAAGTGTTTCAGATTATTTAGATGAATATCTCGAAGAGTCTGTTCCAACACAAGCTATTGAAGAAGCTACTAAAAATAGAACAGCTAGAGAAGTTCTTTCTAATTTAAGAAAGGTGCTTGCAGTTGACTCAAGTCTAATGAGCGAGTCAGTTAAAGAGGCTGTATTAGATGGTAAAACTCAAATTGATGAGTTAACTTCTAAGGTTACAAAGCTTGAAAAAGAAAATGGTTTACTTAAAGAGGCTTACAATAAGCAAACAGCTTCTTTATTACTTGAAAATAAAACTTCAGGTTTAAATGGTAAAAAGAAAGAGTACCTTTTAAAGATCTTAAGTGATAAGACACCTAAGTTTATTGAAGAAAATTTCGAGTATACATCAAAATTGTTCGATAAAAAAGAAAACGAAAGACTTTCAGTACTTAAAGAGGAAGCATTTAAAAAGCGTAAAGTCAAAGCTGATGCTCCTGTACAACCAATCACAGAGGAGAAAAAGCCTGAGCCTTCTAACCCGTATTTAGCGGAATTAAAAAGAACTCACAAATAATTTCACCCCTGAACAATGAGGTGCTTGTCACCTGAGTAACTTGGGACTAGATCCCATGAGGTAAAATGAAAGGAAACGTCTAATGAATAAACCACAATCATTTATTGATAGAGA
>Ga0209645_1000177_pt1 | contig 33701 bp, 58 predicted proteins | sample ETNvirenome_6_30_FD_184070 | JGI IMG/M metagenome (GOLD analysis project Ga0209645, IMG submission 184070) | Marine viral communities from the Pacific Ocean - ETNP_6_30 (SPAdes) (version 2) | ecosystem: Environmental > Aquatic > Marine > Oceanic | place: Pacific Ocean | collected 2013-06-19
GGCTCTGGCTATGACGATGGCTGTGGCGTAGGATAAAAAGGTAGATGACTATGAGCAAAGTTAATCTAATGGTTTTTAGTAGTGGCTCTAGCTATGGCTTTGGCGCTGGCTATGGCTCTGGCTCTAGCTATGGCTTTGTCGCTGGCGCTGGCTCTGGTTCTGTCTTTGGCTCTGGCTTTGGCGATGGCTATGGTTCTGGCGCTGGCTATGGCTCTGGCTTTGGCGATGGCGCTGGCTTTGGCTGTGGCAATGTCGATGTCGATGTCGATGGCGATGGCTGGGGCGATGGCTCTGGCTCTGGCTGGGGCTGTGGCTCTGGCTATGGCGTAGGATAAAAATGTAGCTGACTATGAGTAAAGTTGATTTAATGGTTTTTAGCTCTGGCAGTGGCTATGGCGATGGCGCTGGTTCTGGCTGGGGCTGTGGCTATGGCTTTGGCTATGGCTGGGGCGCTGGCAGTGGCGATGGCTCTGGCGAAGGCGATGGTTGGGGCTGTGGCGATGGCGATGGCTCTGGCGCTGGCGAAGGCTAAAAAGTAGATGACTATGAGTAAAGTTGATTTAATGGTTTTTAGCTCTGGCGATGTCGATGTCGATGGCTCTGGCTGTGGCGATGGCGATGGCTCTGGCTATGGCTGGGGCGCTGGCGATGGTTCTGGCGAAGGCGCTGGTTCTGGCTTTGGCTGTGGCGATGGCTCTGGCTCTGGCTATGGCTTTGGCGCTGGCGATGGCTCTGGCGATGGCGATGGTTGGGGCTATGGCTGTGGCGATGGCGATGGCTCTGGCGAAGGCTAAAAAGGTAACTGACTATGAGTAAAATTGATCTAATGGTTTTTAGCTCTGGCGATGTCGATGGCTCTGGCTGTGGCGGTGGCTCTGGCGAAGGCGATGGCTTGGGCTGGGGCTGTGGCTTTGGCGCTGGCTATGGCTCTGGCTCTGGCTATGGCTTTGGCGATGGCTATGGCTCTGGCTCTGGCTATGGCTTTGTCGCTGGCGCTGGCGCTGGTTCTGGCTGGGGCTGTGGCGGTGGCTCTGGCGAAGGCGATGGCTCTGGCGAAGGCTAAAAAGGTAACTGACTATGAGTAAAGTTGATCTAATGGTTTTTAGCTCTGGCGATGTCGATGGCGATGGCTGGGGCGCTGGCTCTGGCTATGGCGCTGGCTATGGCTTTGGCGATGGCGATAACGATGGCTCTGGCGAAGGATTTGGCTGGGGCTTTGGCGATGGCCCCGGCTGGGGCGCTGGCGCTGGCTTTGGCTTTGGCTGGGGCAGTGGCGATGGCTATGGCTCTGGCTTTGGCGATGGCTATGGCTGGGGCTCTGGTTCTGGCGCTGGCAGTGGCGATGGCTATGGCTTTAGCCCTGGCGCTGGCGAAGGCTAAAAATATAACCCCCTTGCTTTTTACGGCGAAGGGGGTTATTATAAAGAATATCAAAGCCGCTGTGACAAGCGCATTAACAAGGTACGCAAGACTTCTTTAGAGTAGCTCGGTTCGTACCGTCTCAACCATCACGGTTAGCCTTGTTCGGAATTGTCACCGAATCGGGCTACTCTAAAGGGGTTTTTTGTGGAAAAATTAGAATCAAACAAAATTTGGCAAAAATTCTTAATAAAAAATAAGATAAAGAGTAAAAGCCAAAAAGCCAATTTAATAAGAATTTGCAAAAATTATGGTATTGAGAAGATACCAGTATTTACAAATAACGAATCACAATCATTTATATCTAAAATAAAGTTTGAGGTCATGTCTGGCCTTGAGATAGATAGAGACTATATAGAATCTATGATTGTTAGTCATTTTAAGGTTGTTGACTATGTCACTAAAGATTCAACTATAGTTTTTTATAGGTCAAAAAAGTTTTTATCTAGCCAAACTTGGAAAAACATTAGATTTAAAGTTTTATCAATAAGCAATAAATGTCAATTATGCGGCGCATCTCCTGATGATGGTGCCGTCTTATCTGTAGACCATATAAAACCAAGATCAATATATCCAGAACTTGCCGTTGACATCAAAAACTTGCAAGTTTTGTGCATGGATTGCAATTCTGGCAAAGGAAATATGTATATAAAAGATTTTAGATAGAAAAATCGGTTCATTAGATGCAAGTACAGTTGACACCGAAAAACGCAACTGATCTGACAAGTAAGCTGTTTAATTCTGTATGTTATGCGCCGAAGCATTCGCATAGCTAGAGTAACGCCTAGCCATAGCATACAGACCTAAGCAGCTTATAAACAATAATTCAAACGTTACTAGTTACCCTAGGGAATGCAGCCAAGATTTTAGCAATCTGGCAGATGCCGCGAAAGCGTAACCCAAAGCATACAGCTACCCTTGAAAAAGGTTGTATGTGGATAGAGGCGGGGGACGTACTACTAAGTGCTTCGAGTAGTGCGTGAAACAATTTACAGTGGTGATGTGGCTCAGGTCATATCGGTGATAGCAACACCATAAAAGGCAGTTGATAACTACTAGTAACGAACCAGCATAAAGAATATTTAGAATGGCTAGGTATATCACCCTATTGCCTCTAAATGACAAGTATTGCCTAAAGAAAAGTGGAGAAAATTATGTTTATTGAAGATCAAGAAGTGTTAAAAGATATGTTAGATTCTCAAAAAGCCCTTACAGATTTAACGTCTGATGAACTTTACATATTATACAAAAGTCGCGATATAACTAGCAGGATATTTACAGCAGTTGAAAGTGAGATTTTAAGAAGGATTGATAAAAATGCTTACGGTTTAGCGGCCAAGAATGAAAAGTGATAAGCAAAAAAAAGAAGCATATAAGAAAGGTATCCAAGCTTACAAGGACGGTTTGAGCATGAAAGATAACTATTATTTAATGTTACGTTTAAAATGCTACTCTCTAGCCAGCTATTGGGACAAAGGCTATATACATCAAAAAAATAACAAAGAGTTAAACCTTAAATAAGGAATTAACAATGAAATTACGAGAATATCAGCAACTAGGGATACAACTTATAAAACAGGCAATGATAGACAGTAGAAGGGAAGGTAAGCCAAGAAACACTTTACTTGCTGCGCCATGTGCCTATGGTAAAACAATCACAGCGGCGTACCTTTTGAAAGCGTATCAAGATGCTGGCAAGCGTGGCATTTTTATATGTGATCGCGTTAAGCTGGTTAATCAGAGTATTACTGCATTTGGTAAGCTGGGCTTAAACTTTGGTGTCATCCAGTCTTTCCACGAACTATACGACGCAAAAAAACCTATACAAATAGCAAGCGCTCAAAGTTTAGAGAATATGAGAGAGTGGCCTCACGCTGATTTCGTTATCGTAGATGAGTGCTTTAAGGGTGATGTTGAGCTATTAACCGAAAAGGGATGGGTTAGGTTTGATCGTTTGGGCGATGAACAGATTGCTCAATATAACGGTGAAACTAGGGGTATTAGTTTCGCTAAACCGTTAAGAAAAATAAAAAAACCGTACAATGGCAAGATGGTAAAATTTTATTCTGAAAAACTTATGAATCTTACAATGACGGAAGGCCATGAACTGATACAGTTTAGAAAAGATGGCTCTTATAGAAAAATAAAAGCAAAAGACTGTAAGTTTAATCATTTATGGGAAAATAGAACCGCTGGTTATTCAGTGATAAAAGGCGGTAAGCTGACACCAATCCAGAGACTTTGCATTGCATATCAAGCGGATGGTAGTAAGCATGGAAACACTAAGGCCGCGTTTCAATTTTCTAAAAAAAGAAAGATAGACAGATTTATTGATATTTGCAGTGATGGCGATATAAGCTGGAATGAGACTAAGCCTATACCTTGTGTTAATAATACCAAAGAGCGTAGACGATTTTTTGTTTCAAACAGCGGCCTCACAAAAGACATTGCTTCACTATTTGATCTTTCTAAAATTGGTTTGGATTTAGCTAGAGAGATAATAGAGGAAATGGTTTGTTGGGACGGACACAAGCATAGCGACAACTCATACTATTTTAGTAGTGTTGATGAGAGCGCTGTAGACTTTTATCAAGCCGTTTGTGCGTTGGCTGGATATAAGACAAATAAGACGATTCAGGTTGACCATAGGAAGGATTCATATAGCGATGTTCATAGACTTTTTATATCTAAAAATGTGGAGGGGTTTAAAGCGCAAGGAATGGATAAGGAAACCTATCATTATAAAGGTGAAGTTTATTGCGTGACTGTTGAAACCGGAAATATATTAGTTAGGTCGGGTGGTAAGGTTACGGTTATTGGGAATTGTCACAGTTTGCGGAAATCTATTCGAGATAAAATGGCAGCGTGGACAGGAGTCCCTTTTCTTGGCTTGTCAGCTACGCCATACAGTAAAGGTTTGGGTAACTATTTTAGTAAGCTAGTTGTGCCGATTGAGCCTAGACAATTGTTAGAGCAAGGTCATTTATGCCCCGTAGATTATTACGGGGGCAGAAAAGCCAGTTTAAAGGGTGTTAAAACCAAGAAGTTATCTACAGGTGGTAGCGATTATTTAGATTCTAGTTTGAAGGAAGCCATTGAAAACGACAAAAAGTTAGCTGGCGACATAGTTAAAAACTGGATTAAGCGAGCCAATGGACGCATGACTATTGCTTTTAGCCCATCCGTCAAACATTCCAAGCACTTGGTTGACTTGTTTAATGATGCAGGAATACCGGCCGTTCATATTGATGGCTATATGACATCAGAACAACAAGCAGATATTTATGAAGGCCATAGACAAGGAGATTTTCTCATACTGTCATGCTCACGGCTTCTCAATACTGGATACGACGAACCAAAGGTTTTATGTTTAATTGATTGTTACCCTACTAAGTCGATTATTCAATACGTGCAACGCGCAGGGCGAATTATGCGTACAGCAGAAGGCAAAGAGAATGCTATATACCTAGATCATGCTGGCAATGTGTCGCGTCATGGATTCGCCGAAGATATTGTGCCAGAAGAGTTGGACGACGAAACAAAAGAATACAACGAGCGTAAACTAACCAAGGATAAGAAAGAGCCTAATATTAAGCAGTGCCCCCAGTGCTATCAAGAAATGGCTGGTATTCGCTGTAATAAATGCGGCTATGAAGTGCCGATAAAAGAGCAAATAGAAACAGACAACCAAGAGTTAGAGCAACTGTTAAGCGTGGACGCTAAAGCATGGCACAAGAAAACTACGCGAGAAGATAAAGAAAAGTTTTATGGCATGCTCAAATACTACGAAAGGCAGAAAGGTTACAAGGCAGGATGGGCGGCACACAAGTTTAGAGAGCGTTCAGGTGTATGGCCTAACAGCTACAAGTCGGCACCACCACAAGCACCTGACAAGGAATTTATGGGATACATTAAGCACCTAGCAATAAAACGAAGGTACGCAGCGTGATAGATCAAACAACAATAAAAGAAATAAAACAAAGATTAAACATTGTCGATGTTATCAGACAGCACCTTGATTTAAAAAAGGCCGGTAAAAATTATATCGCTTGCTGCCCCTTTCATGGTGAAAAGACTCCTTCTTTTACGGTAAGTGAATCTAAGCAGTTTTATTACTGTTTTGGTTGCGGCGAGTCTGGCGACCTAATCAAGTTTATTCAAGAGTATAACGGACTGTCTTTCGTGCAGTCTATAAATACGCTATGTGAAATGGCAGGTATTACGGCGACAAAAACGGATAATGTATTAGTGCCAAAAAAAATAAGAGATTATTACGCTATGGATAAAGCTATCATCCTAATGGCTAAGGAGTACCAAAACAACAATATTAAATTAAGCTATTTAGATAAGCAGCGCTTAAAATTAGCAATAGGCAGGTCGGAAGGAATAGAAAGAAAATGGCAATTATAAATATAGGTTATGCTTTTTAATTTATGTATTCATATTGATGATTGTGAATTACTATTTTTATTGTTAGTATTGTTATGTGGTGAAAATGCTTAACAGTATCAGCGAAAGCTATGACGCTGGCAGAAGTAGCCACTCCATTTTTTAAAGGGTGACTTATGAAAAGATTTATGACATTTATGGGAAGTACTTACTATGCGAGCGGTGGAGCTAATGATTTTTTAGACAGCTTTAATACTGCCGATGAAGCTATTTTGGCAGGAAAAAAAGCTTGCAGTAAAGATAATCTAATAATCAATGATAATTGGTGGCACGTTTACGACACAGAAGAAAATAAAATTATTTATCCTGATGGAACTGACCGCAGCTTGGTCAAGCTCAATGTTGACAGCTAACCCTTGCAGACAGGGGCAAGCACCGAAGGTGCGCAGTCCCGCTGCTATGCGTTGTTATGTTTCGTTTACCTACGGAGTGATTATGAACAAGCTACAAAAAATGACTTACGCACTGGCAAAGGCCAGTGATGGAAACCCAGTTATTAGCACTGCTACGGTGATGCTGTTCTATTTGATGTTTAATGTTGTTGAAGCAGGAATAGAAAAACTTATTTTCGGTGAGCGCTTCGATCACTGGCTTGACCCACTATTTCAGTGCGCATTCATTGCGTATTCGGCCTACGCGGTTTGGTGGTGCGCTGTATTCAATGGCCGCAAAGAAACATAACGCCCAGATTTGCTGAAATTGTAGCGGAGCGGAAATTTTCAGAAAAAGCGTATTGTTATGCAGGAAAAAGAATGATTAAACTCGATAAGCAATATAGACGACTAAGAAAGGATGTTGTAGCCGAATACAGGCGCATAGTTACGCCTTTATTTTTCTTTAGGATTAAGCCAATAATTTATAAGAGGAATGAATATAAAACTAGGATTTTGGGTGGAAGGTATATGATACCTCCTATTCTTTTACCAAAAAGTAAAGCCTATATTAAGGTTGACTGGGTTGATAATAAAGGAAACTATGCTTTCGGCGATTTAAAGAAAAGGCTTGAAGTTGAAAATAAAAAAACAGCCAGTAATGTTTTGAGAATAACGCCTTGTTAAACGGCGGCGCCAGCCGTCCGATGGAAGCCGCGCTTTTGCGGCTGGAATGAATTTAAACAACTTGTTATAGGTAAATAGTTATGAGACTTGCACATATTTTCTTACATAATACTCTGCGTAAATGCAGATTATTTTTTCAGGTATTTTGTAAGACAGAGGAGCTAGAGCAAATGGCGACACACCCAGCAATGAAAATACAGCCAAGGGAGACAATTTTGGTTGAGCGTAAATGTATGCCAAAAGAGATAGTCCGGCAACTAAATACCAAAATATAAAGGCAATTATTATAGATATTACCTGCACTAAGACGCATATTTTTGCATGCGCGGTGGCGGATTCAAAATTTTTAAATGGTGTGTTTTCATCCGTTGCTGGAAACATGATTTTTACCTATAACCCCGCGATTAGCGGAAAACGAAACGTAGTGTAGTGATTCCGCTACATTGCATTGTTATAACATGAGGGCATTAGAAATGTTGGGATTTATTGCGACCACTACGGCTTCTGCTGCGATTGCAGAGCTTGAATATAGAAGATACTGCAAAGAAAATAATATTGAGCCGATAAGGCTTTCACCGCCGGAAATAAAGGCGCAAGAAGATGAGATTAATCCTGTGTATTTACTAGCCGCTTTCTGTTTTGGCTTGGCGTTATAACCCTTGGCTATTTGGCGCTTGCGCTAGGAAAAGTAAATTATGAAAAAGCATAGTGTAGTTTTAAACGATAAAGTAAAACAAAGCGAGGACGCGCAAGCGTCCGACATGAGTCAGTTGTTTTGAGCGCCAATAGGTCGCTCATAATGCAAGTGTTATATATTAAAATCAATTAAAGAGGAAAAAACAATGGGAAAAATAGGTGTATCACTAAAGATTGACGTGACAAAGATTGACAAGCAAAAGTTATTTGCTGGCGCTAAAGGCACGTATCTTGACGCTACGGTATTTATTGACCTAAACCAAGAAGATCAATATGGGAACCACGGCATGATCACCCAATCTGTAAAGCAGGGCGAGGATAAGAACAGCGGCGCTATTTTGGGTAACTGCAAAATATTCTGGCGTGAAGATGGGCAGCAACAACCGCAACAGCAGCAAGAGCAATTTGACAATGATATACCGTTCTAAAGGCCGTTACAGGCTAACAAGGGAAGATATAGCGTTTACAATGGAATTATTGAGCGAAGGTGTAGACATTGGCACAATAGCTTATTTTGTATTTGGTATATCTGAAAGAACATTGCTTAAGAAGCTGAGAGACTGGAAATATGGGAGAGTTTTGGATAGTAAATAGCAAGTCAAGTGCTGAGGCGTTGAAATCTCAGATTGATAAAGACCTTGAAAAACATGGTTATACAAAATACTCAGTTTATCATGGTGTAAGTGACAAGCAGTTTGGCGCGTTGCATGTTTATTGTCAGCAGTGTGCCGATGTTTTAAACGCCGCTGGTGTTGACATAAAAGCAATGACTCAAGCCATGCGGGATGGGTTCAGTGTGTGGCACACAAAAGACACTTTTAAGCAGATGGTTTACAAGCCAATACTTGAAACGGTTGAGGGTAAAAAATCAACAAAGGAACAGACGACAAAAGACCCTAGCAAAATTGAGCTTATAATAAGTAAATTTTTTGCTGAAAGATTTGGATTAGAAGCACCTAAATGGCCTACAAAGAGGAAAGATAAATGATTTATTTAAAGCGTTTTTGCGACAGTAAGATGGGGGTTTTTGGTAAACTTCATGTTGGAGATTTCTCATGCTACACAGTAGAAAGACCTTGGCTAAACAATGAGCCATACAGTTCATGTATTCCAACCGGCGTTTATGATGTTAAGTTGGGCATGTATAACAGGGGTGGTTATCCAGCATTTGAAATCATGAATGTGCCTAACAGAACACACATAAAAATACATAAAGGTAATACAATGAATAATGTTGTTGGTTGTATTGCGCTGGGAAATGACCTTGGTTGTGTATCGGGTAAATGGGCGGTATTAAATAGCAATAAAACCTATACTCGTTTTATGGATGCTCTGGAAGGCATTACAGAAACTAAGATAACTATAGAATGAAGAAAGCAGAAAAAGAGCACCTTTCAAAAGTGGCAGCGCTAGGATGCTGGGCATGTCGCAAAATAGGTTATTATGACACGCCAGCAGAGATACACCATGTATCGAAGGGTGTCGGTAAAGGCCAACGTGCTAGTAATTATGAGGTTATCCCTTTATGTCCATATCACCATCGCACAGGTGGCCATGGTGAAGCTATCCATGCTGGGCGCAAAGCATGGGAAGAAAAGTTTGGCGACGAACTAGATTTATTAGAAGAAGTTAGGAAAGAGATTGGATACTATGGCTAGTGAGCATGAGATACAAGTTAGCTTAATGGCTTGGTTAAAATTAAAGCATCCACACGCTTATAATGTGACGTATGCCACGCCCAACGCTGGCAAAAGAACACCAAGGCAAGGTGCCTACCTTAAAGCGGAGGGATTAAAAGCAGGTGTACCCGACATTTGTATAGCCTATCCGAAAGGTGGTTATGGTGCGCTTTACATTGAATTAAAAAAAGAAGGAGGCAAGCCTACTATTGCACAGAATGAATGGCTAGACAGATTATCAAATGTGGGAAATAAAGCTGTATTATGTGTTGGCTTTACCGAAGCAGCAAACACTATAGATGAATACCTGAGAGGTTAATATGAGCTGGTTAAATTTTTTTACTGGTGGTGTTACAAAATCCATCGAAAACATTGCGCACGAGTGGATACAAACAGAAAAAGACAGTGCCGAAGCAAAGGCGGTAATGGTCAAAACGCTTGACCCTAGCGGCAAAATGCGCCGCGACCTTTCAAAATTTGCTTGCATTATGTATGCTATATACCTTGTACCTACAATGATTTTAGTGCTTACAACTTCTTTTGGTATTGGTGATGTTGATGGTGCCGAAAAGGCTATGAGTCTGCTAGGCGAATTGTTTTTGCCTATTACGTCAGCGTGGGGCGCTATTGTAGGTGCAAGTTTTGGAGTAAACGGGCTAAACGCACACAAACAGAAATGAGGATATTTGATGTCTACCACCAAACCAAGAAAAAAAATCACACGACGAAAAAACAAGGAAGAAAATAAAAAAATCAATACTAGGTCAGTGAAAGCAAAAAGGTACAAGCTAAGGCTTAAAGATGATTAGCTATTTGGTTTTTGCGGTATGCTTTTTTATGCTGTTAATGGTTAAAGGAAATAAGGAATCGCAATTAGCATCCTTATTTCTTATATCATTAGAATTAATTACAGCTATTTATAATTTCTGTTTGGAATATCATTACAACTATTTGATCATGTTATATTGCATAATATCTGTATGCTTTTCTGCTTTGTCACTTAAACAAACATATAATTCTGTTTTTGGTTATATCTTATATTCTTGGGTTTATTTTTTTATTGCTATTGAAGATACAATGTATGAATATGTTTATATACAGACGGAGGGGTTTATGTATAGAAACTATACCGCAATCATGCTGGGATGCCTTGTGATATTGGCTTATTTGGTGATACATGATAAACTGGTTATATGCGCACGCCGAGCTTGCATATTTATGTGTAAGTTTCTGCGTCCTATTTGTCGTATTGGCTAGGATTACTTATGAGTATTACTTTACAAGATATAAAAGAGATATACGACAAGATAGATCAACAAAGGAACGACTTTCAAAAAGAAGTGGCCACACCCCTAAATAACCTTGCTGCAGAAGTAGGCAAACTTGTTTCTTCTTTTAATTCCCACCAAAAAGCAATGGAAAAGCAGGAAAAGGCACAATCTAAAATTACGGAAAGGCTCGAAAATGTGCAAGCGGCGCAAGCGTTAGAAATAGCCAAGCTGCGAGAGGAACAAACTAATTATAGAATAGATATAGGGAAGTCAATAACTAAGATATACACGACGCAACAAGGATTTCTGAGTGTGATCAATAAGGTAGCATTACCCCTGTTGCTGGTATTGCAATCAGCAGGGGCGTTAATAATATATTTGAAAATGGCTAGTGGCTAGGTCTATAACCTTCAATTAATGCGATAACATCCTTTTTTAACACAAACTCGTTACATTCCACTGCACAGCCTTGTAAAACAATTTTGAATAGTTGAGGGTTTTCCCTGTGCCACCTTATGATGGTGTCCTGATTCTTATTTGCTAGTTTGCATACTTGAGCTAGGCTTTTAAGACCTAATGTTTTGGCTTGATCTGATGGTTTATTGCTCATTGTATATGCCTTATTTATATTGTTCATCTTGTTTATTCTCCAATTTTAGCCATTTTTTCCATAATCAAAATGTCTAACTTTTGATATTCAGGCACTGTAAAAAAACCAATATCGTAGATATACATAATATTTACATCTAATTCTTCAAGTTCTGATATGGTTTTTGCGTTATTTATTCTGCTTTTTGCTGTTTCGTATTCGCTCATTTTGTCACCTATTTTTTGTTTGTGTTATAGAGGGTGATTATCGCCATCATGCCAACCTAGACGGTTGCCTTGGTGGTTGCCAAAATGCAAGCCTATATGATCACCCAAATGGTCGCCGATTAAATCACCGACCAGTCTAGTCAAATAGACCTCGCCGTTCTCATCAACATCAAAATCTAGATTGTCTTTTATGAACTTAGCAATTAACTGTTCTTTGTTCATTTCATTCACCTATTTAAGATATACATTAAAATAAAACTCTTTTATTCCCATTTTTGCCCAACCATCACAAACACTATCTCTATAGTCAACAAATGCAAGATAAAGGCGCTTCAACTCTTCAGGCTTTAATTCTTGAAATTTTTTGTTATTCATAATATTCACCTATTTGTTTGTTGTTTTATGTTTTACTTAGCAAGTTTTTTCTAAGTAATGGTTGTATTATACATGTGTTTTCAGATAATGCAACCATATATTCAAAATAAATTGTATTATCCTAGATAAAGCCTGATTATTGCATAGATAATACGCTACATGCTATAATGTGTTCTGTATAATTATCTCAATAGGTATAATTTCCATGAATGATCATAACGACGAGCTAACGGGTTCAGGCGTTGAGCAAAAAAAACAACGTCGCAGTAAGGCCAGTGAGCTAGAGCAACGGGTAGCATGCCTAGAGTACGCTGTTCAGCGATTAGAAAATACAATCCGAGATATGAGCGTCCAGTGTGGTGGAATCATGCCAAAAGTACTAAGAGAGAATGATCTTTAAAAGGAGTATTTCTAATGGCTATGACTCGCGCACAAAAAATTAAATCACTCCGAAAAGACAGCCTACGTGAGCTATTAGCGGAACAGTGTCGTCTACAGCATCTTGTTGAAAACCTTAATAAAATAGAACAGCTAGACGAAACAGACAAGTTCTTTAAAAATAATCTCGACAAGCTCAAAGTATCCAACGAACAGCGTTTGCGTCTATTGAATAAATACCTACCAGACCTAAAAGCTCAAGAGATTACATTGGGCGATACAGACGTGAATAGCGACCTAGCACGATTAGTACAGGCAGCGTCAAACCTAGATGATTGATTACGGCGAATTAGGTAGCAAGCTACGTGATCGCACATGGCGGTTAAATAATCTTTATTACATTAAGGATATTAACGCCGTTAAAACCTTGTTCAAGCTGAATCGGGTGCAAAAACAGTTCATGCGAGAAATGCACTCAAAGAATATCATTCTAAAGGCTCGTCAGTTGGGTATGACCACGTTCATACAGATATATATGCTAGACGCGTGTTTATTCAACGACAATTACAACTGTGGCGTGATAGCTCATAATAGGGATGATGCCAGTAAGTTTTTCAAGGATAAGATTAAATTCGCATACGACAACCTACCCGACTTTATCAAGCAGATACGTTCTGCCACTCAAGACAGTGCTAGTGATTTGGGATTCAGTAACGGCTCATCTATTCGTGTGGGTACGTCGTTGCGTTCAGGTACGTATCAATATCTGCATGTTTCCGAGTACGGTAAGCTATGCGCTCAATTCCCCGATAGAGCATTAGAGGTAAAAACTGGTGCGTTAAATACAGTGCATAAGAAAGGGCGGGTGTTTATAGAGTCTACCGCTGAGGGTGACAGTGGTGACTTTTACGATATGTACCAAACGTTTAAAGACTTTAGTTCGCATTCAGCAATGGACTATAAGTGCCATTTTTACCCATGGCATGAAGAGCCAAGCTATATTCTTGATGATAGCGTAGATATAGATGACAATCTCAAAGAGTATTTTAGTTCACTCGACATTCCACTCACTGACCAGCAAAAAAACTGGTACGCAGCCAAGAAGCGCATCCAAAAGAATAAAATGCAGCAAGAGTTTCCTTCAACGCCGGATGAAGCATTTGCCCAGATTGGCGAATATTGCGTGTATGGCGAGGAAATAGGCGAAGTGCTTAACGATGGTAGGTTGCTAGACTTGCCAAAAACTCAGAAAGTGGTGGACTTATTTGTTGATATTGGCGCTAGTGAGAAGCACGAGACTACTAGCGTGTGGTTTATGCAAGATAACGAGCCGTGGCATGACTTTGTCGATTACTACCAATGCGCACTAAAAAGCATTAGTGAAATGGTCAATGACATACGTGATAAGGGCTGGAACATTGGCCGCTGGTATGTACCGCACGACTCAACACGCCGTGACCATTCTATGATGACGTTTCAAGACAGGCTAGTTAATGCTGGTGTGCCGCTATCTAGCATAGTAACAGTACCTAGAATAGACCGCGTTCGCACTGGCATTGATGCTATGCGCACTAAGTTTGCAAAATGCAGATTCGATAAGACTAGAACTGAGTTGGGCTTCAAGGCACTGAAAGCATACCGCTACGATTGGGATGTTAAAATGGGCGTACTAGGCGCACCACGGCATGATTGGGCTTCGCACCCAAGTGATGCAATACGGCAATATGCACAGGCGTATCGTCCAGTAGGCAACGAAACATTCACACAAACGGTTACAGCTAGTGGATTCTCAGTTTACTAAGTACTACGTAGTGTTCACTGATAGCGAGATTAAGCGAGCCAAGTGGATGAAGCCAAACTTTAGGCACTGTTATTTGATACGCAAGGATTTCGATTGCCTATGGACAATAATCAATGGTGGATGGAATCAATTAAACGTCACTCAAGAATCGGCATTGGAAAACACAATAGATGAAATTTTACCGCATGAATGTACAGTAGTAGAATATGATGCGCCAATTAGCTATAAAATGGCGCATACGTTAAACATATCTAGTTGTGTGGGTGTTGTAAAATATATGCTAGGCATTAACAAGCATTTAATACTGACACCTTATCAATTGTATAAACATTTAAAAAGGGTTTAATTATGACAACAGCAATACCGGCAGTTTTAGGGGTGGGTTCAGCGGCTCACACGGCTAAACAAGGCCGTGAAGCAGCAAGAAGAGCGGAAAGAAGAGCTAAGGCGGAATCTGAACAGCGGCAAAAAATGGAAGCGCAAGCGAAAGAAGAAGAACAGCGACGAGGCCAACAAGAATCGTTGCGAGGCGCACAAGCAGCAGATGAAGCAGCAAGAGCGTCTTTTTCATCTAAGCGACGCGGAAAACGTAGCCTAATTCGCACTAACAAGCTAGGGGGTTGATATGACAAATAAGGTAGCCAAAAAAGCTGGAATAAGGCCAACTGCAGAAATTGAAGCAGAAAAGGCAGCAAAAGAAGCAGAGAAAAAAGTAAAATTTGGTAGCGCTGTAAAACGTGCCGAACAAGAGGCGGCAGGTACTACAAAGTCGCAAGGTAGGCAAAGTCTATTGCAGGCTGGTACGTTGAATGGCAGCTTAAACAAGAAGCGTAAAGGGCTGGGTGGCTGATATGAACCTAAAGAAACGTATCCAAAAGGCAAAGGCGAATGCGGATAATTTTCGCTCAATGCTCGAAGTGGCCTACGATTATGTCATTCCTGAAAAAAATGGCTGGAATCAAAACACACGTGGTAAAGAAGAAAACACGCATATTTACGACGAGACAGCGGTAAATGGCATAGTAGTAGCGTCTAACCGTATGCAAGGTGCATTGATGCCACCACAGCAAAAATGGCACTCATTCGCTAGTGGCGAACAGTTTGAAGAGGACGAAGCCAAACAGCTAGACGATGCTCTTAGTGAGGCGACCGATGTTTATTACAGCTATTTCAAGCAAAGTAATTTTGATACTGAAATCAACCCATCGTTGCAAGATTGTTTAATCTCTACTGGCTATTTGCAGATTGACGAAAACCCCATAACAGACGAACAGCCATTTTATTTCACTAGCGTGCCCGCTTATCAGATGGCACCTGAAAAGCCAATAAAAGGCGTTATAGAAAACTGTCACCGAACTATCACAATGGAGTTGCAAAGTGTCATAGACACATGGCCTGACGCTGAACTACCGGATGGTTTGCGCGATAAGTTAAGCAATGACCCTTATTGTGAAATTGAAATCTGCATATCTCAGATTATGGAGGGTAAGCAATATAAGCTGGTTGTATCCTATAAGCACAAGCCTATCTTTGAGCAAATGCGCTCATACAAGTTTATGATTCCTTTTCGCGAATCCGTAAATGCTGGTGATGTGCTTGGTCGTGGCGTTATATTGCGTATGTTGCCCCTTATTAGACGATTGAACAAGGTAGAGCAATACACACTAGAAAATGCAGCGTTAAACGTTAGTGGGGTTTATACGGGCGTATCCGGTAGCAGTTTTAATCCCTATACGGCTCGAATAGCACCCGCGTCAATTATCCCTGTGTCATCTAATGATTCGGCGAATCCTACGCTAAGGGCGCTTGATAGGGCTGGTGATGTTGGCTTAGGTAATATGCTTGTCAATGAAATGCGCGACATATTGGAAAAGGCGCTATACATTAACCCGCTTGGCGACATAACTGACCCTACCAAAACAGCAACGGAGCAAACGATTAGACAGCAGGAAATGTTACGGTCACAAGGCGCTGCTATTGGCAGGTTAAAAAATGAGCTACTTAACCCCGTTATTAAGTCAATCACTGCAATATTAAAAGAGCGTGGCTTATTGCCTGATTTTAAAATTGGTGGTGATGAAGTGCGGATTGTATTTCAATCGCCACTTGCTCAAGCAGAAAAAATGGATGATTTTCAAGCGTTGCAAACATATATAGGATTCTTGCAAGGTATAGCTCAAACGTTGCCACCTGAAATGGCTGCTATGTTTATGGCTGGCACGTTAAAAATAGAAGATATACCAAGCAAAACGGCTAAGCTGCTAGGCGTTTCTACGGGGCTGATACGCAGCAAAAACGAAGTTCAACAGTTAGGGCAGGCGCTACAAGGTGCAATGCAAGGGGGTGAAAGTGGACAGCCAGTACAGTGATTACGACTTGTTAATAAACGACGTATTCCGCGCCAATGAAAACGGCGCTAAGTTGTTGGCACATTGGAATGAAGAGCTACTCCATAGCATTGACAATGACCTAGACCCGCAAAGATTAGCATTTAGCGCAGGGCACAAAAATTTCATCGTACAAATAAACGCAACAATAGCGAGGATGTCAAAATGACCGAAGAAACAGCAACCGAAGAAACAGCAACCGAACAAACTGCAGAGACTAACACCGATGCGGTAGACAATATGCGTCCTGAATGGCACCTTGATAAATTTGAGAGTGTTGAGGCGCAGGCTAAGGCGTATGTTGATCTTAACAAGACGCTAGGCGAAAAAGGGCGCGAGTTAAACGAATTAAGACAGTCTAACGAATCATTAAGTAAGTTGTATGGTTCGCCTGATGATGGCTATGTTTTGCCTGAAATTGAGGGTGTAGAGTTTGACGAAACAAGCCCTTTGCTGCAATCGTTTAATAAGCTGGCGCAGGAGAACAACTACTCGCAGGAACACTACGAAGAGGTGTTGTTTCAATACGCTCAAGCGCAATATGATCAAGACGTAATTGACGAAGATTCTTTTAAAGAAGAAATGTCAAAGTTGGAAAACGGCGAAAAGCGCATCGAGACAATTAACAACTGGATTAGCGCCAATGTACCCGAAAAGCATAGAGAGGGTTTAGCTAATATTGCGACAAGCGCGGCCTCAGTAGAGGCGCTAGAATGGCTACTTGACAATAAAGCAGGTAAAGCCCCAGCAGAGCCTATTGAATCGGCTGGTGTGCCTACTATGTCAATGGACGAAATCTATCAAATGCAAATAGCGGTGGATAGCAACGGCGAACGCAAAATGCGCAACCCTGAATATGCCGCCAAGATTCACAAGTTAATGGAGCGCCATGTAGGTAAAGGCGAGCATCAACGTTTTGTAGGTTAAAGTTTAATGATGACAATTTTTGTCACTATGTAACAATTAACGTTATGTGTTGACAATTATTGTCATCGTGCAATAATATAATTATAAAGTAATCCGATACCTTTTCTCAAAGCCCGATTACTGTATAGACGCTTTTTTGGCCTGATAGCAGATAACCAATAGGCGGTTAAACGGTTTTTTTAATTTGGACTAGAGGAAAATATCATGTCTATCAATCTATCATCCGTGGCAGTCACGGACTTTTCAAACGAAGTAAAACACGCCTATGAAGGCACAGGTCGCCTACGTGATCTAGTGCGTTTACGTACTGGCATTCAAGCAGCTACTTATAAATTCCCAGTAATGGGCAAAGGTATGGCTCACGAGCGTGGTGCGCCTTCTTCTGATGTTGTACCTATGAACGTTAGCCATAGCCACGTAACGGCTACGCTTTTGGATTTAGAAGCGCCTGAGTACACTGACATTTTCAATCAAGCGGCTGTCAATTTTGATGAGCGCCAAGAGTTAGCTGAAACAATTGGTAAGGCGTTATCTCGCAAAGAAGATCAACTAATCATTGATCAAATAGCGGCTGCTACTTTTAACACTACAGCAACAGACGGCCAAGCGTTTGATATTGCAGCCGGTGGCGCAGGTTTTACGTTCGACAAGCTATTAAGCGTTAAAAAGTATTACGCTGACTTAGAAATCGACGAAATGCCTACTATTTTGGTTGACGGTTCAGCTTTGCAGGACTTGTTATCCGAAGAAAAGCTTACCAGTGCGGATTACCAAAACGTCCAGGGCTTAGTTGCTGGTACGTTAGAGTCATCTACAGCAATGGGCTTTAAGTTTGTGTGCATTGGTTCTCGTCGCGCTGAGGGCGGTTTGGGTTCTGGCAAGGCTTATTCTTTTGTTAAGTCATCCGTTGGTCATTGTGTCGGTACACTTGACAACTTAGTTCAAGTAAATTGGATTGCACAAAAATCTTCATGGCTTTCTAACGGAATGCTTAAAGCGGGTTCAGCACTTGTTGACCCAGAAGGCGTTGCACGCATTAACTTTACTGTATAAGGAGAGCTATCATGGCTTTTGTAAAAACTAAACTAGCCGCACAAAATGGTGCGGTACAGCCAACTACATGGACTTACGAAACAACAGACGCTATTGCAACTGTTAATAGTAGCGGTTATTTCAATGACGCGTCTGACGTTTTAAAAGTTCGTGATCTTATTGTTGTGTTTGATACTAACTCGCCAACAACTAACACTGTTAGCGTTCTTAGTAATGCGTCTGGTGTCGTCGATGTTTCAGACGGTACGCCAGTAGCTGAAACTGACGGTGATTAAGGGGGTATTGTGGCTACAGACGTATCTATATGTAGTAACGCGCTAATTCTTATAGGCGGACAACCTATACAGGCGATGACAGATAACGTCGCAGCCGCAAACCTTTATGCTACAACACTCGACCATGTGATGTCATTGCATCCGTGGTCGTTTGCTTTAAGAAGTCAAGAGCTGTCTAGGAACGCAACAAGCGATATTGCAGAATGGACTTACAGCTATAATTTGCCCAGCGACATGATTCGTTTATGGCAAACAGAACCAAACGGCGATTATAAAATCGTAGGTAATGCGCTATATTCTAACGAGTCTAAAATAGTAGCTACCTATGTGGCTAGACCAAACGAAAGTGATTTGCCGCCATATCTTATAAAAACGCTAGAATATAAGTTGGCTGCAGACTTTGCTATTTCCGTTACAGAGGATGAAAGCAGAAACACTTTATACGAGTCGAAGTATAGCGACGCATTAAGTTCAAGCCTTGCGGTGGATAGTCAATCCGCGCCACAAGCCAGTATAACGCATCAACCGTTCAACAATCCTTATGCCTAAGTCATTTAATCTGCAATCCAACTTAAACCGTGGTGAATTAGATGCCAAGTTAATTGGACGAACTGATATTGATTCGTACTACTCGGGTTTAAAAGAAGCCGAAAACGTTGTATGTTTGCCTCAAGGGGGCGTTCAGCGTAGGCATGGCACAGTATATATTGGTGCTTTAGATGCTAATGCTCGATTAGAGCGTTTTAGTTTTAACAACTCTATAGAATACTTGCTAGTGTTTTATCCGTTAAGAATGTATGTTTACAAGCAGGGAGTACTACAGACTAACATTAATGGTAGTGGAGACAATTATTTAACGACAACAATTACGGCTGACATGCTAAACGAGTTTGATTATACGCAGTCGGCTGACACTGTTATTATTTGTCATCCAGATTTAGAAACTAAGATAATAGGTCGCACAAGTGATACTGCATGGTCTTATGCGTCTATAAGCTATAGCAATATACCACAATATAATTTTGACGATAGCTCAAGCCCAACACCTACAAACGAGGTGCAATCCCTTGTTTTTGCTCATGCAAGCAATGGTGATAGATATAAATTGTCTGTAGATGATTTTTTAACGGAAGAAATAATATATTCCAGTGATACCGCGACAAATGAATCGCGCATTGAATCGGCATTACACGCGCTTGTCAATACTGGTAATCAAGGTATAGCCGTAGCTTATGCTTCTGCCAGCACCTATGCGGTTGTGTTTGGCGGTGATAGTGCTGGGCCTTATGGCTTAATAACTGGCTTTGCCATTCTCACTCAAAATTCGTCCTTTAGCGCGTCATCTACGAGAACGACAGCGGGTGTGAGCAAGGCAGAAAATGTTTGGTCTGCCACTAGGGGCTATCCAGCAAGTTCAACGTTTCACGCAAACCGTTTGTTTTTTGGTGGCTCTAAGTCGCTACCCACTACTATGTGGGGTTCAGTTATTGGTGACTATTACAATTTTAATTTGGGCAAAGGTCGTGACAACGAAGCTATTGAGGTATTTCTCGATACTGACCAATTAAACGCTATTAGGCATTTAATATCTAACAAGAAATTGCAAATACTAACAACCGGACAGCATTTTTATGTGCCCGATGATATTATTAAGCCCAGTTTAACTGTGCGTTCAATTAGTAATGAGGGTTCAGGTCTAGCCACTCCGGTTGTGCTAGATGAAGATATTTTATATGCAAATCGCACTGGCAAGCGGTTAAATACTGTTACTATTAGTAACCAATATCAACCAACCACTACTAGAAATGTCGCCATGCTTGCGCCTCACTTGGTTGATAGTCCGGTAAAGCTGGCAGCGTCAAAAGGCACAAGTTCAGAGGATGCTAATTTTGTTTATATTGTAAATTCAAGCGGCACGATGTCGGTGTTAAATACGCTAGAATCTGAGGGAGTCGAAGGGTTTTCCCGCTGGTCTACAGACGGTTTAGTTAAGTCGGCAGCGATTGTAGATGATGACTTGTACTTAGTAGTTCACAGAAGCGGCAAAGGTAGCAGCGGCGATTATTTTATCGAGAAAGCAGATAGTGAAGTTTTTTTTGATTGCGCGGTAAAAGGTAGTGGAACTAGCGTAGATATGTCGCATTTTTCTGGTGATGTTACGGTATCCGCTAAAGGTGATGGCTATAGCTTAGGAAATGGCAGTAGTTTTCCCGTTTCATATACTGCATTACAGGCTGGTTTGTCATTTACTGCATCAATAACCACTTTACCTATTAACATGGAAATACCAGGTATTGGCTCTACTGTTTCGCTGAAAAAGCGCTTGCGTCGTTGTTTCTTGCGTTTATATCAAACGGCTGGCGTGTCAATTAACGGCAATAGAATATCCGATAGGTTTATGAATGATACGGCGTTTTCCCCGCCTTCTTTATTTACTGGGCAAAAAGAAATTCCTTTATTTGGTTACTCAAGGGATGCACTAATAACGATTAGCCAAGACTTACCATTTAACATGACGATATTGAGCATCAATGCTGAGGTTAAGTTATGACAGAAATGATTGAACCGGCAGCAGGTTTGTACGTTGCAGGCCAACAGCAAAAGACTATACGTTCAGAGGCGCGTATAGAAAACTATCAAGAAGATGCAAACTTTGCTAGGGCTGAAACTCAATTTGCAGCAGAAGAAGCAAACAGACGAATGACTTTAGCTGACGCGCTTGAGTCTCAAGCAGATGCTATGGGGAGTCAGATTGCGGGTGCTGCAAGTCGTGGGGTTAGCGCGTTTTCTGGCAGTCCACTTGCTGCCATGCGAGAAACAACAAGAAAAAGTGGTATGATGGTTGATCGCTCAAAGGCTGAAAGCGCGGAAGCAAAAAGACAATTAAGTTTTGAACGTTACGGCTCAAAAACTGCAAAAGATGCAACTACCTATCGTTCACGTCAAAAAGCTAGGGCTATTAGAGGTCGTGCAACAATGAACTTTTTAGATCAAGGATTTGATGCCTTAAAAGGAATGAAAGTTAGTAACTCCAAAACAAAATAAAGTGACTGATAATGAGAAAATCATCATTTGATACTGGCGGTCAAACGGCCTTAACACAAGAGTTAAGCAACTGGTCGGCAAAGCGCAGAGCGGAAAGGTCAAAAGCCGTAACTGAACAATCGTATCAAGAAGGCTTGAAAGAGGGCATGGGTGCAAAAACCATTGAACGCAAGAAGCCGTTATTTGGTTTTATTGGTGCTGATGCCGCAGAAGCTCACAACAAAGGATTAGAAGCGGCTTACCTTGCTGGCATAGATTCGGATAATATTTCTCGAATTAATGAGATTGCCATGAAAAATGAAGGCAATGTAAAAGGTTACGACGCAGAAATTGAAGGCTTAATGTCTGGCTTGCAAAAAGAGGTTGACCCTGAGCTATCTCAAACAATTATGTTTTCTGCTAGACAGTTGGCAGATAAGCAGCGTTTAATTATTCAAAAGCAAGCATTCGCAAACCAACAAAAAGCTATTAACTCTCAGTTATTGTCATCTAGTGTTACCTATGCAGAAGCAGCAGCAAGATCAGCAAGAAACGGTGACATAGAAAGTGCCGATGGCAACATAGCAAAATACATTGCAGTGCAGAATCAGCGCTTGGAAAGCGGCGCAATTACTCAAGCAGAGTATGACATTAGTTTGCGTGATGTAAACAGAGAAGCCAATGAACACGCGTTATATGGGCAAATAGATAACATGCCTCTAAACGAGGCTACAAAATGGCTGCAAGAAAATAAAGCTGTACCGGATTGGGCTACGGCTGATGAATACGATAGCTTTTATAGCAAGGCCAGCGCTGGTGTTAATCGTCGGCTTTCAAAAGCAAACGCTCAAAAAGCGGCGGTATTATCTCAAAATAAAATAAGGTTAAAAGACTATCGCGAACGGTCTGCAAAAGGCTATGACATATCAGACAGAGAGAAGAACATTATTCGTTCTATAGATATAGACGCGTATAAACAAGGAGAACAATTAGCGTCGTTTGCACAAATGAGCCGAGAAAAAAGAGAAGCTATTGTAGAAAATTTATCGGCTATTGAGTCAAGTGACCCGCAATCTGTTTTGGATATAAAGAAAGCACACGAAGAAATAAACGCAGAAGCAGAAGAGAACGCATACGCACTAGCTGTTAAGCAAGGTAAGATTGAGCATGTTGAAATAGATATGTCGAACAGTGAATCTATTGCAGCCAGAATAGCGACAATAGAAGCAATAGAAGATGAATACGGGGTAAATACAGAAAGTATATTCTCTCCCGCAGAGGGTGAAAACTTTGCTCAAAGTTTAGTTAATGCGACTACCGCAGAGCAGGTAGTTATTATTGACGCAATAAACGGCATAGGCACAAGTAGCGGCTCGAAAAGAGTATATCAGGAGCTTTATAATAAAGGTGCTGGCGTTATGGCGTGGGCTGGCACTTCTGATAGCCAAGTTACTAGAATGGCTATTTTGCAAGGTCAAGAAGAGCTTAAAAGTGGCAATGTTACAAAGGTAACTCAAACTGAGTATTTGCCTGATTTGCAAGAAACGGTTAAAGGTGTTTATCGTGGTGAAAATTTAAAGGCTTTACGAAATGCAGCACTAGCGCATTATTACAGCAAAGGGGAAGAAGTTTATAGTCCTAGCTCTTTTCGAGATTCTATTAAAGCTGTAGCTGGTGAATTTGACGAGGTAAACGGTCGATATGTTCAGCTACCGCGCGGAGTAGATGCGGATAAGTTAGAGCGTTATTTTGAAGGTTTTAGTTCAGACTTTGTTGACCAGTTAGGCGGTGTTGCTTCAATTACAAGTAGTCAAGCAGCAATGATTATTAACGATGGAATGCCTGTATATGCTGGCACAGAGGGTGGGTTAGATTATTATTATATTGAGCATCAAAACCATAGCGATATACCGGAAACGTTAATAGGCTCGGATGGCAAGCCATTGAAAATACCGTACAAAAAAGAATGGGTTGAAAAGCAATTACAGAATATTAAAGAGGCAGCCGTAGAAGCCGGCAAAGTGTACAGGGAGGGTTTGGGTAGAGACGTTATTGCTGCACAAAAACTAAGAAATAAACTCAAATATCAGTTATTAAAGGATAAGTAAAATGGGTTTTGTTAGTGAAAAATACAATAGAGAGTATGAGCAGCTATCTAAACCACTTGAAAAAGTTAGAGAGGATGCAAGCTGGGAGGATGGTTTCCAAGCTAGTATAGGTTTTAATGCGGATGAAAACCGCAGTTATTCGGCTTTTATTAACCACAATGGGCATGAGGAAAGAATAAGAAAAATTAACGAATTAGGGATTGATTTAAAACCTTACATTGAAAAGAATTTGCGTGAGAATGGCATTCATAGGGCGAATTATAGCGAGGTTGCTAAAGATTACCCTGAAATAAAAACTGACGAGCAAATAAGACAAGAGCGAAACGAAATGCTTGCAAAGCGCAGAGCATACGCAAAAGACATAATGTCTCGCTCTCCAAGTTCGGCTGTTATTGCTGGTGATGCTATTACCATGATTACTGACCCCATTATGTGGCCTACGCTGGCTTATTCTATTCCGGTTAGGGGTGTTCAAGGGCTTGGTGCCTTGGCCAAAGCAGCAGCAAAGGGCGCAGGTAAGGCAGCGGCGTATGAAGGCGCAGCAGAGGCAGCAGTGCAAGCTATGGTGTATAGCCACAAAATAGATATAGGTAGCGAATATACCGCTGATGATGCTATTAACTCTATAGCGTTGGCCGCAGGTATTGGCGCAGGTATTGGCGCGTTAGTGCCTTTAGGTGCCAAGGGTTTAGAAAAAATAATCGGTGATGAAAATCCAAGCATACAAGACTATTTGCAAAAGCAGCTAGATTCGGTTGATATAGAAAAATTAGACGATGAAGGCTTAGAGGCTTATAGGGATGTAAGTAGACTGCATGAAATGTTAGACGGTGTACCCGCTGAAAAACAGAAAGAGGCACTAAAAGAAATAGAAGCCTTTAGAGAAAACTACGAAAAGAACACGGCGTATAGACCTGAATACAAGCAAGAGGTCGTAGAAAATGCTCCACAAGCTAACATAGCTAGTTTAGAAAAAGAAGTATTGTCTCGCGTTGGCATTGATGATTCGATAAACATTATGCAATCAGAATATGATAAGCTAGATACACGCGTTTTGCTCGATAATGAAGATAACATGATTAATGCAGATAACGTTATTGAAGAGTTAAAAAACGAATCAAACTCTATTGAAAATGTGATGAGGTGTGTACGTGGCTGATTTTGAGTTTTGCGTGAATGAGGCGCTAAAAGCTAAAGCAATCAGCAAGGACAATGCCGATTTTATTTTGAATAGCGAAAATCCTCAGCAGGCTATTGAAGAGTTAGCGTTGAATTTATCGCAAAAGCGAAAAGATAAAATGTCTCAAGCGATTGCTATAAATAAAGCATACAAAAACATGATGTCTGTTGATGACAAGGCCGAAGGCTTAATGGCCTTACAGGTTAAGTCTCAATACGCTAATTTTGAAAACGTGGAAAAGACAGCGCAAGGAATAGCAGCACTTCACCATGCAAAAAACGCTGACATGTTAAGTGCGTTTAGAACTAAAACGCTAGGCTTAACACAAGATAAAGAAGGGCTTAAAAAGCTAGTAAAACATTTAAAGGGAGAAAAAATAGATGACGCTGCTATAAGAAAATATGGCGACGGACTCAAGAAAACTTTTGACGACCTAAGAATACATTTTAATAAGTACGGTGGCAGCATAGGAAAATCAGAAAAGTATGCGCTACCGCAGACGCATGATGCGCGTAAGTTAGTTAAAATGGGAAAGGATACGTGGAAAGCTAAAATCAAACCTATGCTTGACCGCCAAGCAATGACTAACGACACTGGCAAAATACTAAACGATAGCGAATTAGACGAAGCACTTGAGTATGTTTTTGAAAGCATAACCACTGGTGGGCTTAATAAAATTAAAGGCTTGCAAGTTACTGGACTAGGAAAAAAGCTATCTAAGCGACATTCTGAAAAACGTTTCTTACATTTTAAGTCGGCTGATGATTGGATTGCATATAATGAAGAGCTAGGAAGTTCTGACGCATTTACGACGATTACCGGCCACATTGATATGATGTCGCATGATATAGCGTTAATGAAGATATTTGGCACTAATCCTAATAAGACCTATAAAGCGTTAAGGTTACAGGCTCAGAAAGAAGGTGCAAGCGCAGCAGGGCTATTAAAAGCCGATAATACATGGAATGTTACTTCTGGAAAGGTTGCAGGCGGTGAAATGCTAGGGCTTGCTGACGTATCGCAAACAGCATCCAACGTGGTAACTTCTGCTTATTTGGGCAGTGCAATTATATCGGCTTTTGCAGATTTAGGATTCCAGGCGGTTACGGCGCATTATCGCGGCATATCTTCATTAAAAATAATTAATAGACAGTTGAAAATGTCTGCTACGCAAGGCGATACTTTGTTCGCCATGCGACTAGGTTTAGGCGCAGAATCAGCAGTTAATAGGGCGCACTCTGCTAATAGATGGGCTGATATTTACGGCGTAGGCAGAAGCGCAAAAACAGCAGAATTTGTTATACGTGCGTCGGGTTTGGAAGCGTGGACAGAAGCAGGTCGACACGCTTTTGGTATGGAAATGTCGGCTTTTTTGTTTGATCAATTCCAAAAGCCTTATGGTAAGCTCGACAAGAAAACAGTAAGGATGTTTGAGGAGTACGGCATTAATTCAAAGGACTGGGATACGTTTAGAGCTAACAAGCCAATGATGCAGGGTGGCGCGCCTTATGCAGATTTTACGGCTGAGGGTTCAGAAAAGTTTAGACAAATGGTTTTTAGCGAAATGGATTTTGCAGTGCCAACACCTGATAATAGAGTTCGTGGATTTACAACGGCAGGGCTTGAGAGAGGCACTGTAAAAGGTCAAGCGTGGCGCTCTATTATGAATATGAAATCCTTTCCCATTACCTTGCTTACTACGCACGTAACACGAATGATGGTGCAACAAACGCTACAAAGTAAACTAGCTTACGGTGCAGCTTTGTTTGGCACTACTACTATTTTAGGCGGTTTAGTCATTCAGGCAAAAGACGTTGTTGCTGGTAGAGAGCCTAGAGGCATGGATAAAGATGGTAATAGTTTAATTGATGGCGAATTTTTTGCAGCAGCAGCCGCGCAAGGCGGGGGAATACCTTTGCTCGGTGATTTTATTTTTTCAGATCAAAACCGTTTTGGTGGCTCTTTTGCCGAAACTATAGCTGGTCCTAAAATTGGGCTTGTTGATGATGTTATCTTAGATTATATGGTGGGTAACGTACAAGAATTAATAGATGGTGAAGAAACGGGATTTGCTGGCGAAACTGTACAGCTTGCCAAGCAATTACAGCCTAAAATATGGCAAACAAAAATGATTCAAAATTCTTTTATGGATTGGCTAGAAACACAAGCAGACCCTAAAGCTGAACAAAAATTCAGACGCAGAGAGCGAAAAAGACAAAAGGAATATGATCAAGAACGTTGGTTTACACCATCGGCAGACCTACCACTAAGGTAAACTAATATGACAGTATCAACAGCAGACTTACGTGAAGAATACACAGCAACAGCGGGACAAACGGTATTTACGTTTAGCTTTCGAGTGTTTGGAATAACAGACGTTAAGGTATATAAAACGCCAACTGGCGTATCATTTAACGATGCCGCATATCTTACAACGGCTTATACGGTAACAGTAAATGCAGACCAAGACGCAAACCAAGGCGGTAGTATTACTCTAAACGCTGGCGCAACGGCTGGCGATAGAATTACTATCATTTCTAATGTTGCGGATACTAGGGCAACTGATTATAAAGTGGGTGGTAAATTCGACCCTGATATAGTCGATAATGATTTTGACCGCTCACTAAGCATTGCCAAGCAAGCAAAAGAGGCTATTTCACTTGCGCCAAGGTTTCAAGAATCCGCACACAACGCAAGCGGTATTGCATTACCTGACTTGGAAGCAAACGCATTTTGGCAAGTAAACGCCGCAGGGAATGGCTTAAAATCTACTTTCACATTAGATAGTAGCGATGTTTATACTATATCGGCAGTTGCACCTTCAAGCCCTGACGCTGGTGAGCTATGGTTTGATACTGCTAATAACGTTATGAAAGTTTACGATGGTAGCGGTTTTGTGCCAGCAGGCTCTTCTGTCAATGGTACATCTGAAAGATATAGCTATGTAGCAACAGCAGGTCAAACTACGTTTACAGCGGTGTACGATGGCTCATACGTTGATGTTTACTTAAACGGCGTTAAATTAGTTTTAGGAACAGACTTTACCGCTACTAGCGGCACTAACATTGCATTAAGCGCAGGCGCAGCGGCTGGCGATACTGTAGACATTGTTGGCTATGGTGCATTTGAATTAAGCGGAATAAGTGTAAATTCTTTATCTGACGCAACAACAGCAGGAATTACCAACGGGCAGTATCTGGCATATAACACTAGCAATGCTAGGTTTGAGCCAGCTACTTTACCTACTAGCGCATTAAACGATTTAAGCGACGTTACAACTTCTGGCGTATCTAATGGACAGTATTTAGCATACAATAGTAGCAATAGCAGGTTTGAACCAATAGCACCACCTAACACTTCACCTAACACTTTAGTCCATAGCGTCGATGTGACAACTACGAGCAGTCAATCATTAACAGCAAACACGCCGGCAGAAATAACAGGCTTGACTTTAACTATTACGCCACAATCTGCCAGTAGTAAGTTTTTACTAATGGGTGCATGGAATGGTGAAGGCACTCACGCAAACAACTATAACTGTATTTTTGGTTTTCAAAGAGATAATACTTACATAGGTAATGGACAAGTAGAAGGTTCGAGGAATGTTGGACGGGGTGTGATAGCACAAGGGCACTATAGTCAAGATGCCGCTACTACGCAAGATTCATGGACAGGGCAGTATTTAGATTCGCCTAATACTACCAGTGCAATTACTTATAAAGTTTATGTTAGTTCAATTTACACTCAAACTCTATATAATAATAGAACAGTTCAAGATACCAACCTTTCGTCAAGTGAGAGAACGACATCATCATTAATTATTTTGGAGTTTGTCTAATGCAACATAAAGCTATTTATAATTTATACCCTAATGTTACCGCTATTTTAGATGCAGAAGATGGATTGCAAGTCTTTGAAGGTAGCGAAGAAATAACAGATTCAATTGACTTTGAAGCAGTGCAGCAGCTATCTGACGAGCTACAGGCAGAAGCAGACCTTGACGTGTTAAGAGCAGAGCGTAATAAGCGTATTTCTCAGACAGACTGGTGGGCTTTAACTGACAGGATGTTAGGGGATGAAGTTCTCGAAGGTAGCATGACTACAGAGCAGCAAAATTACCGGCAAGCGCTACGCGATATTACAGATAATTACAGTTCGATTGACAACGTTGTATGGCCTGAAAAGCCATAGGGGGAAGTATGACATTAGCAAGAGATTTAGCAGATACAGCAACAAAAGCAAACTACCTTGATAATGTAACGGCTGACATACAAACGTCTATCACTGCTAATACAACGTTAGCCAATACAAAGTCAAAAGTTATTTTTCATAGCGTTGATGTTACGACGACTAGCAGTCAATCGCTTACAGCAGGTACGCCAGCAGAAATAACAGGCTTAACATTAACCATTACGCCACAATCGGCTAGTAGTAAGTTTTTGTTGATGGCAGCATGGAATGGTGAAAGTTCTTCCGTTTATAGCTTTGAATCAGTTTTCGGATTTAAGCGTGACTCTTCTTATATTGGAAATCCATCAGCGGATGGCGTTAGACCAATAGGCCGTGGTGTTATGGCTCAGGGTTATTATGCAGCCGAATCAACAGGAACAATGGATACGTGGACAGGGCAGTATTTGGACTCACCCAATACTACAAGCGCTATTACTTATAAAGTATTTATAACCGCAAAAGATGCTCAAACACTATACAACAATAGAACGGCAGGAGACACCAATGAAACAGGCCGTGAACGCACAACATCATCCTTGATTGTCATAGAGCAAGTTTAACCTAAAGACTTTACCATGCTATCCAAGTCGCAAAGGAATGCGTCACACGCTTTTTCGAGTTCTTTAATGTAGCTGTCGTCGCGTTTTATTCGCTGAACAAAGTATGATGCCGATGTATTGATGCGCGGGTCGAAAGAAACAAAGTCACACCATTTTCTATCCATTACCCACATTTGGCCTTGCACCTGAGCCATGTGACTTGATGGCATTTTGCCAGATAAGTAGGTTTCTATTTGCGTTTTAGTGTTTGGGCATTTAAATTCTACAAGCCCGTCAACACCTATTAAACCATCTGGCGAGCATCCAACTTTTTTATCTTCAAAATACGCAAACGCTATTTGCTCAACAGTGTTACCGCTCATAAACTCATACATCGACCTTGCTTGCGGTTCTGTTTGTGTACCCCACTCCATAGCGTCCGAGCTAAAGTGTGGCTGTCTTTCTCCGGTAACAATCTCCGCTGCAATTTCCATCATATATGCGCGTCGGGTTTTTCCCTGACCCTTTGCCATAGCATCCTTAAAACGTGATGCAGTGACAAAACCTAATCTAAGGTTTAGCCATTCGTCGCTGCTTTGATCAATGTCATTGATTATTTTCATTTTTCAGCCTATTAATAACATTATTAAATACATTTGCGGGTAGCTTATCCAGTGATTCAATTTTATAAGCAGCAGTTACCCGCTTACCTAGATCGTTTAACTCTTGCCCTTCTGGGCTGACATCCATGCAATAGGTGGATAGCTCGCTTAGTTGCTCTTTGCTAATTAACGTTTGCTGTTGGCTGTTATCGTTACTATCTGCATCCTTTGTATCGTCAGTAGCAAACAAACCGTTTAGCGCATTCTTACGTGCATACGATGACGCTGCACCAGTTATTTGCGACTCGTCCATGCCTTTTTTGGCAATAGGCTCTCGTGCATACGCGGTTGTGGATTCTAGGCATTTTTCATTATGGTATAGGCTTGCCGTTGCTTCTACATAGATTCTATCACCTACCATTACTATTTTGTCGGACAACGTTACATGGCACCCCGTTTCTTTTAATGGTGCTTTTAGCGCCTGAAGTATATCCTCACAATTTCTATATTTGTATTTACCGAACTGGTTGTATTGGCCTTTAGGTGCTTTTAATTCTTGTTGAATGTATAGTAACCTGCTCATTTTGTTTCTCCTATATGATCGCCTACGTGATAGCCTTTGTGATCGCCGTAGTGATTGCCTTCGTGATCGCCGTAGTGATCGCCTACGTGATTGCCTACGTGATTGCCGTAGTGATAGCCATCGTGATTGCCTTCGTGATAGCCTACGTGATTGCCTACGTGATCGCCATCGTGATTGCCGTGGTGATTGCCTTCGTGATTGCCGTGGTGATAGCCTACGTGATTGCCTACGTGATCGCCATCGTGATTGCCGTGGTGATTGCCTTCGTGATTGCCGTGGTGATAGCCTTCGTGATAGCCTTCGTGATTGCCGTAGTGATCGCCTTCGTGATCGCCTTCGTGATTGCCGTAGTGATCGCCATCGTGATTGCCTACGTGATTGCCGTAGTGATTGCCTACGTGATTGCCTACGTGATTGCCATCGTGATTGCCTACGTGATTGCCTTCGTGATTGCCGTGGTGATAGCCTTTGTGATCGCCGTAGTGATTGCCTTCGTGATTGCCGTAGTGATCGCCATCGTGATTGCCTACGTGATTGCCTACGTGATCGCCTATCAAGTCACCGTATAACTTGGTTAAATAAACCTCTCCGTTATCATTGACACCAAAAGATAAATTTCTTTGTATAAACTGTGCGATTAACTTTTCTTTGTTCATTTTTTTCCCTTGTGATTACGTTTGCTTAAAAAGGCCACGCTGTACAAGCCGTGGCAATGTCGCTATAAGGTGACAATAGCGACGGGGCAATTCAACTTACATATTGTAATCGTGCAATTCTTTTTTTACCGTATGCCTCACCCATAGAGGCAACTCTTCTCATAGCATCCGATATAGATGATTTGTTTATAGGTGTTTCGCACACAATCGGACTGATTTTATTGTGTGTGCAATCTGGATATTCAGCAACAACAACATATATGCTGGTGTTGTCAAGCGATTCAAACTCGTAGGCGTACACTTCTTCTACTTCAATCTCGCTTTCTAGCTCAAATAAAATAGATTTGTGTTTAGCGGTAGTAACTAAACTATCGCAATAACCCATTAAAAATTCAGTTATTTCGGATTTGGTTCCGGTGTAATGTTCGCCGTGATATTCAAATGTATATTTAATCATTTTTATTGCCTCGTTGTAGTTTGTGTATATATATATTAACACCATATTTATTTATGTCAATACATTTTTATAAATAAATATTGATAATCCAACACGCGCCTAATATAATTAGATTAGTTTTTTTACGGAGTATAAATTGTGTCAAACTTAAAACGAGCAATAAGCAAGAATCGAAAAGAGGCGGGTTTAACAATCCGCGCGTTAGCTAAAAGGAGTAATGTGACTACCTTTACTATATGCCGCATGGCCAGAGAAAACGAAGGCACTGTAGGCAATTTAAGAAAAATTGCTAACGTGTTTAACAAAAAAGACTGGGAGTTATTGCGTGACGGGAATTGATAGAAGTGAAGTTAAACGAAACTTATTATGTATGAACTCAGTTATCAATGATTATAAAAAGTATGTAGATAATTGCAGCCAAGAAGAGCTTGCACAATTTGTTGATCGCTTGTCTGATGTATGGGCTAAGATGCCGATGGGCATATCTGACAAGCATACATTTGAAACATATATGCTTAACGCTTTATAAACGGCGATATATTTTTTTCTATTTTGTGTTGACATACATATACAAAGGGATTATTATTTAACACAGATAAACAAAACAGGAGGAAATATGGAAAACAAAGTAGATAGCTGGCTATATGAAAAGCCAACAGAAGAAGGAGTATATATTGTATGCCTTGGGGATGTCGAATCACCTCAGAATTTGATGTTAGAGTATTTTACATATCGTGATGGCAAATTTTGTGATTCACAAAGCGTTGAAATAGATCAATACCATTGCTCATGCAAGTTTGCAAAACTAATTTTTAACTAAGGAAAAAACCATGCTTACAAGAAATTTTCACGGTGTAATGATTGCGCCACACTCTCAAGATAGTGACATGCTAGAAATTTATACCAATAAAGGCGGTAAAAATATTTTATGGGGTGTTGTACACGCTGAAATTTTGGAAGAGCTTAGAGGCAATATAACATTGCAAGATTTAGAAAACAGCGAATACGAGCTTTGTATTCATGCGCCAAACGGCTTCAAAAAATAATATTTTTTTAATTAACTAAAGAGGAAATAACTATGAACATTAACGATTTAACTATAGGTCAAGCAAAAGAGCTATCTGAATTATTTGGAGGTCAAGCAGATAAAAAGTCTAATATGCTATCCAGTTACATTGGGAAGTACGTTATATGCCGCTCACGGAATGAAGGCATAAACGCTGGCATTGTTCAAGATATTGATGAAACGGGTGTAGTGTTACAAGATGCGCGTCGACTTTACTACCATAAGCCTGCTAATAAAGAAGTAAGCTGGTATGAAGGGGTAGCCAAGTATGGAATTTCTGAGGATTCAAAATTAGGTACGGCAGTCGAAAAGTGCATCGTTGAAGATTATTCTTTGACTGTTTGCACTGATGTAGCTAAAAAATCTCTCATTGAAGCGCCAAGCCATGAGCAAAGTTAATCTAATGGTTTTTAGTAGTGGCTCTAGCTATGGCTTTGGCGATGGCTATGGCTCTGGCTCTGGCTATGGCTATGGCTTTGGCGCTGGCGATGGCTTTGGCGCTGGCGATGGCTCTGGCGATGGCTTTGGCGATGGCTTTGGCTCTGGCTGGGGCTCTGGCTCTGGCTGGGGCTGTGGCTCTGGCTATGACGATGGCTGTGGCGTAGGATAAAAAGGTAGATGACTATGAGCAAAGTTAATCTAATGGTTTTTAGTAGTGGCTCTAGCTATGGC
>Ga0209645_1000178_pt1 | contig 33518 bp, 42 predicted proteins | sample ETNvirenome_6_30_FD_184070 | JGI IMG/M metagenome (GOLD analysis project Ga0209645, IMG submission 184070) | Marine viral communities from the Pacific Ocean - ETNP_6_30 (SPAdes) (version 2) | ecosystem: Environmental > Aquatic > Marine > Oceanic | place: Pacific Ocean | collected 2013-06-19
CCCCGTCCGTCGTTGTGATTTTCATAAACTGCTCGCCCGCAGTGTCTTGAATTACGAGGGCCGTAGCGTTGTTGTCTGGGATAGCTGTAGTGCCTGCGCTGATTTGCTGGCCGTAGTTAATAATTTTTGCATCCGCCATGACTTACCCCTTTGCCGTTGTTGCTTTGATGTGAAGGTCGCCAGCCATTGAGCCGGTACCGTCGTCGTCGTAAGTGCATCGAACGTGTTCAAGCTTCATGTCAAAGTTGACAATCGTCAGTGTCTCGTCTGTTAAATCAATCGTTTGGATTGTCGGAGTGGCTACCTCGGTACCGGTACTGTCAGTAAAAACAGACTTAAGCCGAATGCGAATATTGGCCGAGCTGTTGTCTGAGTAAAACTCCCACGTTTGCCGACCATGCTCTTGGACTTTTAAATCCATGGCGGTGGCTTCCGTGGTGCCGGATAGTCCGGTAAATACTTTGGTAATGGTCTTCATCTCAAAATCCTCCTAGGGCACAAGGCCGAGTCATATCTTCAACTCAAGTGGTTATGTCTTAGCCATACATGGCTTGTTCTACTAAAGTTGTACTTGCTTCACCGGTTTTCCTCAACGTATTTCCGCCTTTTCTTCCGCTTGCATTCTTTGTTGCAGCTTCGTGAACACTCTGCATTGCCCCGATGAACATTGGAGTCAGAGTGTTTGTCATCGCAATCCCTGAGAGATTGGTTAACAATGCGCGGTCGTCCCATGAAATTCGTTTTCCTTGATTAGATAGCTTAACTTGAATGGTCTCTATAAGCTCTTGAGACTCTATGGGGTAAAACTCTCTGTATGCATTGCCTTCTGCTTTTGTCAGCGTACCGGCTATCATTTTGTCCGCCACTACGTTGGTTCCACCAATTCCAATTTCTGCAATACTCATAAACTTAGAGACATCCGCATCAGACCGGGTGATTTCATTTTGACCTGTTATTGGGTCGTAGTTCATTGCACCGTCCGTTGAGGCTGCATCGGCAAGAATACCCGCGTGTTTTGCTACTCCTAAAAACAGCTCTTCTCTTAGCTTAGGAGCTTCGGCCAGCTCCCTGGTTGATGACTCTAATCGAGAATGAAGAAAGTCAGGGTCAGCCAACTGGCCCATCTGATTCATTGCAGCTCTAGCATCATCTCTAGGGTTGCCTGTTGCCTTAACTCCAAGCAAGGCCAAGAGAACAGGTAGCGCTCTTGCTTTTTGCGGAGCCCCTGGTTTTGTGTTTTTTACTATGCGATTAACAACCTGCGTGGCTCTCTTGTTGAGATTAGAGGCAACCAATGACTTAACGCCATGAATCGCTGCTCTTCTTTTGAATCCGGCTGCAGGTGTTACAAGTGCAGAAGTTGCCCCGGAAGCCAGATAGCCAAGTGGTCCTCCTGCCATTAATCCGCCAAGAGGCAAAGCTGCCAGCATTGTATTCATTGGAGAATGAACAGAATAAATTTCTCTGTATGCCCTCTGAACATCTCCAAGCTCATCGGTTTTTGTTTTTAATGCCTTGTAGCTTTTTGACAAGCTGTCTACAGTTTGAGTCTTGCTTGCAGACAAAAGAGTATTTTTTCCGTACTCTTTTTCAATTGTTTTTAGGAATCCATCGTAGTTATTTACAAACTCCTGAAAAACTCTAAACGAGTCACTTTGTTCTGGCCTATATGCATCTTTAAGAAAAGACCTAATCCCAGACCATTTTGCAACACGTCCTTTTCGCTGCTCTTCTCCAAAATCTCTTGTTACTTTGTAATCTTTTTCAAGTGGCGGAGTTCTGTCATGCTTAACAGAGCGGTCAATTAAGTCTTCAAGTTTTTTATTAAGCTCATTTAAGGTCTCAGCTTCGGGGTCTGTTATTTTTGATTTCTTAGCCTTTTCTACTGCTTTTCTTGCCTTATCTACTTCTTTCTTAAAAGCTCTGCCCATTTCCTCATGGTCAGCAACAGCTTTTCTAAAAGTTTCTCTGTTGGCAGCCTCATCTAAACCAAGGCCGGGTCTTGCGTTGGTAAGCTCAATTGACTCTTCAACAACCTCGTTAAGCTCTTTGCGTATGGCTTCCATTTTGGCTGTTCTGGCAGCGTCAGGAAAAAACTTATCTTTGACAGGCTCCTGAAGAACATCTTTTTGAGACTTTAAGTTTTTTATAGTCTCAGTTAATTCGTCAAGTTTTTCGGCAACCTCTTGGCTTGTAGTGCCTTCGGGCCAATTCCAGTTATCATAATACCCTTGATATTTCTTAAGGGATTCTTCAGCATCAAGAAGCTTGGACTCAATTAGCTCAATTTCTTTGCTTTTTTTAGCGGCACCAGGGGATGCGGCTTGCTTCATTCTTCCAAGGTTGCCTCTTAGTGAGCCTGCCTTTTTATCGAGAACCTCTAGCTTTTTGCGGTAATCAACAACGCTCTCGATTCCATCATCAAGAGTGTTTGCGTGATTTTTTGCTGCCAAAAGAGATGCATCTAATTGCTGAAAAGCGCCCTCAAGTTCATCTGCGTCATATGTCCTACTGGCTCTAAGTCTTTTTCTGAAATCAACAAGAATATCAATTTGGTCATCAAGGGCCTTGGATTCCGCTGTGGCCATAACAGTGGCTTCACCCTCAGTGGCTGCCCTGCTGGCCATACCAAGACCTTCTCTTTCGCCTTCCCCTGTAAACTTTTTTAGAAACCGATGGTACGACGGGAGAAGCTGAGTAAAGGCTCTGTTTGTTTCTCTTTGCCTTGTGGCTGCCTTTGTCCCAAAAAGAGAACCGTCTTCAAGAGTGTTTTTAAGAGAATGGTAAACATCGACCAGGGGGTTACCTGACTCCATGATGTTATCAACACCGGAGCCAGACCTTTTATAAATAACCTTCCCTATTCCTCTCTTAAAGGAGTCAAGGGTTATAAATAATTCCGGCAAAACACCGTCAACCATGTTTTGGCTTAGCAGGTCGCTGGTCTTGTACGTGTCTTTAAAGCTAAAATTTGGAAGCTCTACGTCTTTTGCAAATGCGGCTCGAAGCTGTGGGCCATACACGGCAATAGCAACATCGCCCTCAGCTGCGTTTTTTGCAACCATTGAAGCAATTTGGTCTATTTGTTTTTCTAGGCCTTTTTCAATTTTATTGAGAGCCGTTAGCTCTCCTCCGTCCGCAACAAGCTTATCTTTTTTTGCTGACTTTACTTTTCTTAAAGCTGCGTGAAGCATAGCAATGGATTCATCAATTGCGCCCAGTGGGTCCTCTGATTCAACAACATCACGCATCAGTCGTTTTTTCTCAGAGCCACTAACCGAGCGAGTAGCAAGCTCAAGGCCATCTATTGCATCATCAATAAACAGAGCCACTTGGTCAGCTGTTTCTTCTGCAATTTTTCCATGCCCAAAGATTACTTTATGGGCATACTCTGAATTTAAAAGCTTTCTGTATGTCTCTTTGTCTCCGCCATGCATGGCAGACAAGATGCTGGATTCCCAGTCCTTGGCTTTTTCTGCTACAGCTTTGCCATACTTGCTTTGATTGACAGCGCTCAAGCCCTTGCCGATTAGTGGAGAGGCAAGACCAAGAACGCCGCCGAGACCGCCAGACAGAGCCATAATCCCTCCGACATGGGAAAGCATTTGCTCCGCTGTTCTGTCAGCTCTTCCCAGCATTTGCTCAGAAAATCCGTCAACAGCCCCAAACAAGGCACCCTCTACGGTTGCAGCACCCGTGAGAGCTGCGCCGCCTTGAATCATTTTATCGGCAGTTTTAGCCAGCTCAAATCCTGCTACGGATTCTCCTGCGCCCAGTCTTTTTGCAATGGCTTTTTCTGCCGCAATACCTGCCTTTGCGCTTAGTCCCGCAACCGTCCCTTTTGATAGACCCTGAGCCAAGAGACTGGTTCCGCCGGAGGCCAGTGCAGGAGCAACAGCACCAGTAAGCTCACCTGCCAAAGAAATGTTTGGGTTGTACTTCTCTAGCTTTGCAAGCTCTTCTTCTGAATAAAGGTCAAGCCTATCAAGAAGAACATCGCTTAATCCAAAAGACAAACCACGGGCCACGGCTAAGCCCCCAGCCTCCAGGTTCCTCTCGTCATACTCAGCAGATTCAATTCGCTCTTGTCGAACGTCTGCTTGGTCATACGTAGCGCCAGCTCTAAAGGCATCCTGAAGATGCTCAGAAGATATGGTTCCGTAGCGCCCATCTGGCAGCTGAATATTTACTTCAGTATTAGACGGAAAGGCATACAGTCCGCTCATATAGGCTTCTTGGACCTGCTCCTCTGGAATATCTACCCAGCCGCCTTGTCTCTTTGAAAATAAACGCGCCATTGGTTAGTTGCCTTGCTTAAAGTCCCAGTTTTCTGCTTCTGCCCTATCAGATAACGCTTTTGCCTCTTTCGTGACCACTACTTCTCCGTGCTGGGCTTCCCATGCCTTGGTCAAAAATCCGGGCCTTAAAGCTCCTGCCCTGGCAACCATAAGAGTCAGGTTATCTTTAATGGCCTTAAACTGGGCCATCCCAACATCTTGGTCAGCAGAGGATTCAGGAAACATTTGAACAAAAATTTGAAAATCTTTTTCTGTTGGCCGCCCACCATCAAATGCTTTTGTAAGTGCCTTTGCGTTAAGATTTTTGCCGTTCTCGTATTCTATTTCTTCTGACATTCCAGCAAACCATGACTTAATGGTCCTAGGCAAAACCAAGCCCCAGGCTCCCTGTATTGCGCTAACCTTTAAAAAGTCTTTTTGAAGCTCAGGAAGCAAGTTAATGGTCTTGAGTGCTAATTCAGTAGACTGGTCCCGCTTAGCCCGCGCCGCCCCGCTCCTAGCCTGGAACTGAGCTTCTTTAACCGTGATTTCTGCCAGCAGCTTTCTGTTGCCAAGATGCAGTTCTTTTTGCTTAGAGTCCATTTTTGCCAAGCCCGCATTTATTACCAGCTGAGCGTTTGCGCCTTTATGTTTTCTTAAAAGACCCTGCATTTTCATGCCTGCATGTTTAAATGCTAAAGCCATGGTTGCATTGTAAGCAACTTCTTCATTGTTAAACCTTGCCATCATGCGAGCATAGATGTTGTTTCTGTTTAAAAGAACATCTTTCTTTTTCTGCATCTCTGTTTTTTGAGCATCAATATCTCTTTTGATTGCTCCTTCAATTATCTGCAAGGCAGAGTTTGGCATCTGCCCCCTGGACATGCCTTGAGCAAATGACCCAAGAGCAATAGCAATTGCCGCCGCCACCTTTGAGCCAGTAGAAGAAAAAGCTCTATTGGGGTCAATTTTACTATTGTTGTAGTCATCCTCTAGCTCAGCTGTGCCCTTGTCGTAATCATCCAGTTTGGCCCTGTTGATTTTCTGCATGGTTTCAAGAGCTTTGACCTGTCTGCCGTACTCTCTTTCTTGCTTATCAGCCAACTCATTCTCTTCAGAAAGCTGCCCCGCCTTTGCTTCTGCCAGTCTTTTCTCTGCTAGTCGCTGCGCATCATAAGCCGCATCCAGCTCTCGTTGACCGGCGTAAATTTGCCCCCTTGCTCTGTCCCAATCAGACATTGGCTCTTCTTGAGGGGTGGCTTCTTCGGGTGTGGTTGCAAAGGTAACGTCAGGAGTTTGCTCTTGGGGCTTTTCTTTGCTTTCGCCCATAGCAGCATATTTTTTTACAGCTTCTGTTGCAGAAATATTTTGTTCTTTTGCAATTTTTAAAATTGCCTCAGCTCTTTGTTTGTCGGCTAGCTGTTTGTCAGATCTTTTTTGAGCCGCCTCTTTTCGCTTTTGCTCTTTTTGTTTTGCCTGTCTTTCTTCTTCTTCTTTGATAAGCGCTCTTCTTAGCTGATTTTGAGGCAATTCAGCCTCTCGGCGCTGCGCCTCTATTGCGGCCATTTCTCCCACTAATGCCATAACTCTTCTCCCTTACCCGAAAGTTCTACCCGTAGCCTTGCCAGCTCCGCCCATAACTGAAGCCCCAAGAACAACCCCCGCAGGATTGCCGCCAGTTAGGAGAAATCCACCTACTGCCCCAACCGCGCCAAGAACTCCGCTCAAAACATCTCCCCAAAAACCCTTGTTTGCCTGCGAGCGCTGATAAGCCAGCTCCTGCATACGAAGCTTTTTGTTTTCAGCCCGTGCTCTTCCTTGAATAAGAAGGTCTCTGAGGCTGTCCTCTGCCGCTTCACGCTCAAGTTCGGTTGCCTCTGATAGCTTGGCTCCACCAATCAGTTGAGTCGCTTGTGCGGCAGTCTCGCCGCTTCTGAGCCGTGCAGCCGAACGAAGCCCTGTGCCGCTCTGAGCCAAGCCTCTTTGGCCTGACGCGAGGGTCTCAATAGACTCTCTTGTTCGTCGTCTTTCGTCTGATTCAATTTCGCCGCGAGCAATACCAGAAAGCTCTGTGGCTATTTCAAATAAGCCTTCATCTTCAAGACCAGCTTCTCGGCGCTGTCTTACGCCTTCTCTTGCATCAAGAGTTCTTTGATAAGCAGCTTGTCTGTATTCGTCTGCATCACTGTAAAAAGTTGAAGCTGTTCCGCCCTCATCCTGCTGAAAGTCCCTGGCGGTTAGCTCTGTTGCTTTTTCCTCAGCGCTTTCATAATCCTCTTCAGTTTTTTCTGATTCCGGAAGAGTATCCAAAAAGCTCTGTTCTTCTTCGGTGTATTCTGCCATTACGTCTCGCCTCCCATGTCCAGGGCGCCCATATCATAAAGCGACGCTCTTCCTCGTTTTCTGTTTTGAGCCTCAACTTCTCTTCTTGAGCGAGTTTTTTCTAATTCTTTTTCTTTAATTAACTCGTCCAAAAAAGAGTTTTCATCTTCATCTTCAACCAGCTCATCAAGCAGAGACTCGGTGGCTTTTTCAGCCCTATATGCATCTCTCGCTGACTTGAACTCAGTAGCAGTCATTCCTGTGCCACGGTAGCCTTGCGGTATTTGTCCGCCCTGGGGGAAATATCCATCAGGAGAGCCCTCTGGGTCAAACACTTGTCCGCCTTGTGGAAAGGAGTCGTCAGGACCAATAGCGCCAGGGTCTCTTAACATCGAAGGAGAATACTCTTCTCCAGGCTTTCGGTAATCGGTTAATATGGCAGCCTCTTCGCTGGCCTGAGCTTCCTTAAGAGCGTTTGCTTCAGCTTCTTTTTTTGCAGCATCGTCAGCCTGAGTTGCAGCAAAGGCAGTTACGTCTCCAATTATTTTTGCTCCTGTTGCGATTGCAAGCGAAAGCTCAGACTGCTTTGCAATGTCTTTTTGAAGCTCAAGCCGAGTTTTTCCAAACTCAATATTATCCATAGCGCTGGCCCCTGCGCTTCTTGATGCCGCTTCTCTTCCTCGACGCGCTCCGCCTCTTTGCATTTGAGATTGAGCTACCATTTGGGCAAGCCTAGATGCTGTGTCTTCAGCAAACATCTTGCTCAATGCTTTTTGCTTCTCTTCTGCTGAAGCTTGACTTCTTAGCGCCTCTGCAACAAATGATAATGACATTATAGTGTCCTCGCTGATTCAAGCTTGAAGGATGATTCTCTGCGTCCAACTTCAAGAGAAATAGCATCAAGCTTAGCGCATTCTCCCGAGCCGGTTAAGCCAATTTTAAAACTTACTGAGCGACATTTCTGCTTGTCTAAATGCAGTCTAACAAGCATAGGGTTATCGTTTGAGCTTGTTATTGATTTTGAGTACGCGGTCCCTGATGTTAGGTCGTAATCATAAAAAGCCGAAATCGAAAGAGTATGGTCGCTAACGTAGTCTCCAATAAGCATTCCCCGGTAAACTCTTTGAGCGTGAAGAAGCCCTGCCGCTGCAATAAAGCCAGTCTGAAGAATTACATTGTAATCTACCGGCGTTCCGCTTGAGTTGTCGTCCTGAAAAACACCCGATGCTTGCTTGTAGATTTTCCCGTCAGCTGTTGCCCTTAGAAAAACTGTTCCATCATAGACTTCGCCAACCTGCCAAGCAGAAGAGGCGTATGCTACAGTCCACAGTGCCCATTTTTGGAAGTAGTAATTATAGATTAAATAGTAATCTGAGCCCGATGCTGTGCCTGAGTTAGAAAGCAAAAATCTAACTTCGTTTGTAGAATCTACAAGCGTTGCACCGACAAGCAATCTTGTGGAGCTGTCCTCAACAGGGGCGCCGTGATAAACAACAGACAAATCTCTTCTGACCAGATATATCCCGCGCTCAGTCTGATAAAATACTCCAATTGGAGTGTCCACATGGGCAGAGCCTCTTCTTGCTCCTTGGCCAGCTGCAAACATTCTGATGTTTGTAAACGGTCCTTCGCCCAAGGCAGTTGGACCTTCGCCTGAAACAAAGTAGGCGTTTTCTTCTGAGAATATAAGAAGGTGGTCTAGGTTTGATTCAATGCCTACAACCTTAGAGTTATCTGCCGGAAGAACAAAAGAGAACGCATCATTGAAACCTATCTCTTCACCGTCTACAATTGGCTTAGAGTAAGCAACTACGTCATCAGAGCGAACAACTGCAGCTCTTCCCCTGTGGGCAATAATATCACTGCATGAGCCCATGAAATCGTTTTCGCGAGCAATGACAGTATAGAGCTGTTCATTGGCTGTAATGTCTAAGTTTTTGCCATCGTCCTCAAATGGCTCTGCACTGTACTCTGCCGGGTAGCTTACAGACTTAGAGCCTATGCGGTAATAGACTCCACCACCGGGCTCTGTCCTATAAAGAACTATTTTAATTCTTCCGCTTTCTGGCTTTCTTGAAAAGCTGGGAGGGTAAACAAATATAGTTGCTTTTTTGTTTGCAGCAGAAGGGATAAAGCTTTCATGGAGAGATGGCCTAGAGCGATGCACGTTTCCGTTTGCGTCAGCCCATTCATAAATTGCCACATATTTATAATCATCGCCAGATGAAGGTTCGGCCAATCCATCTCCAGTTGCAGCTGCTTCAACTATTTGCTGGATTGCAGGGTAAACAACATAGCCTTGCTCGAATATGCTCGATTTATCGTAACCGCTTAAAAACCCACCAGTAAAAGCAAATGAGCGTCCTGCTTCAATTGAGGCCAGTGGTCTGTCAGGGTCAAAGTCTAGTTCGCAAAGTGAGATTCCAAAAATATTATCTTTATAGTTTGCTCGTCCGCCAACCCCTGGGTCGTATTCTTCGTAACCAACAAACTTGGACGCCCCAAAGATGTATTTTGTATTGGTGTTCTTCCTGGTAATTCTTTGAACACCGTAAAGGTTTCTTCTGATTTGATACAGGTCTACCCCTCCCACGTTTTCTGTAACGGGCGCTCTTTGTATCCACTCCGAAGTAAGGCACGTTGCGCAGCTTCCGGTTGGAGTTGCTGCCATTAACTGGTCATCAGAGCTTATAATTACAATGTTATTGTTTAGCCCTCTTGATGAGTTATCTATAAGGTTGGCAGCAGATGCAGCTTTTGACCTTCTTGTGAGGCTAATGTCGTTTACCTGAGAGACAGCTAAATAAAGCTTTCCGCCTGTCGATGGGTACCTGAAAGCATCGGACGTAATACTTGAATTCCATGCTGTTGGATTGCTTACTGTTGTTATGGCTCCACCGGTAGCCGCTCGCTCTCTTGTTACGTGAGAGATTCTATGCTGAACAACTGTGTCACCAACGGCACCGCCTCCAAGATTAGAGGTTTCGACCCATACATGAACTGAGCCGCCATCAGTTAACGTCCCTGCTGTTCCGGAAAGAAGATGTTGATTTGTCAGAAACCCATTAGAAAGAAGATAAGCGCTAAGGTTTGCTTTAATGGTTATTATTCGCAATTCTTTGGCTGAACCGTTGTCATGTGTTGTACCAAAAACAATATTGTAATCACTTGCGCTTGTGGAGTCATTTAGGCATTTTAGAAAAATATCATTTCCAATTGCTTGGTCTTTTTTCCATGCTTCAAAGTGCGGCGTTATTTCACCTACCCCTGTACCATAAGCAATTTGAAGCGTGGTGCTTCCGAGCATTATTAGGTCCGCTGTAGATCTTTTAAAATACTTAAAAGAATAAGCGTTGGTTGTGCCAGTGTTTCTCCATGCAACCAAAATAGAACCATCGTCCTGGTCTTCATCGTCGGTATATCCGTTCACCGCTTTGTCAGCCATAAACACCGGGTAACTTGTATGAAGGTCCGTTACAATTGTCCTTGTCGCATCAACAGTGTAGCTATTGATTGTTGTGTGATTAAGACAGTTAATTGAGTCATAATAAATATTGCCGTTATCCTGCCAAAGAATAAATACGTAATCATCTATAGCGAAACACTGGACTCTTGGGGTATCGTAAAGCTGCTGATTATTGCTTCCCGTTCCAGGGAAAGCGTATTCGGCAATCGTAACATTGTCTCGAAGAACCACTCCTGTGGTGGCATCCTCAACGCGCATTTTTACATAGTATTTTCCACCAGGAGCAGAGGGTCCAAATAAGTATTCCTGCCAAGCATACACGCGAGCAACCCGCGCCTCTTGAACGTGTGCGTTCCCTTGTCTTCGGTCTCTTTGCTGCTGAATTATTTTATTACTAAACTCGCTGGGAACATGAACGCCTTTGTCGAACCACTCATCTCCGCTTGTTCTTGAGTAAACATTTGAGCCGTCAAACAGCAAGGTCTCATCATCGTACTGAGCAACGGCCACAGCAGCAGAAAGAGAACCTCCGCCAACCTTTGACACGCCTTGCAGGTCAAAGCCTTCTCGTTTTTTAATCTGGCCTGTTTTCTCATATTGAACATTTTGAGCAGACAAGAGAGCCCCTGGCTTAATTGTCTTGCCTGAGCTTTTTTCGTCAATTCCATCTAAGAAAGGAAGAGAGACTACATTTTTTTCAAGAGCCATTTAAAACACCCACAAACTTACTTCTACATCAGCAGAAGCCAAAAGAGGAATGTATCGCAAAGGTGCAACGTTGTCTGACTTGTCTACCTTGACTGTCGCATGGGCATCTTTCGAAACAACGATATAGCCTGAATAGTTCCTGTTTAATCCATGAAACACTCGATGCTTTGTTGTGCTTAGCTTTACGTTTTTTATTAATCTGCCAGGAGGCATTATTTCAGAGCGAAGAGCAACCGTGTATGATTCAATTTGGTCTTGAATCTTTGCCAAGTCAGCATCATTTACTCTATGCCTAATAAACTCAGCCATAATTAAACCCGGTTAATGTAATTCCTGCCAAATGTTCCTGCTCTTGAGTCTGTTATCGCTGTCGGTTCGCCCTGGTCTCTATTGGAAGCAGCGTTTTCAATTCGCTCTTTTAGCTGCTGTTTTTGCACCATTAGCATCTGAACGTCCGACTCTTCTTTTTGTAGACATTTGATTGCGGCGTCTACGACCACATATTCTTCGTATCCAAATGCGACTGCACGAGCCTTGCTCACAATCGTGGCACTGTCGTCACTTCCGCCAGTTGCAAACTGCTGAGCTTCTGGCACATAGTAAAGAGTGGCGGTCCCGGAAACCGTTGGAGACGGAATAAATTTAATCTCATTGCCCTGAATAGCGTACAGTGTATTGGTTACTCTACCCGCCACCACAGCCGGTGAGTTATACACGTTGCGCTCTTGGAATGAGAATCTACGAAGACGATATGTTGTTCCCCCAGTATCAAAGTCAACTCCCAGGGCTTTGTAAAATGCGCTCGGAAGAGTGCCGGGGTTGTCCGCGGGGAGCGTGAATGATTGCGTGCTAACATAGTAATCTTCATACCTGTCCACCAAGACATCATGTATCTCAGCCATTGCGACGTTAATATAACCTATCACTTCAGCATCAGTAACAAATGTAGACCCCTCCATGTCCGCTCTTTGACGGACTCGGTCGATAAGGTTTTGGAGCGTTGTGGTGTTGTTTGGCATGACGCCCCCCTAAAAAGAGAGGGGGCAAAGCCCCCATCTCAATTTTTTAATCTGCCGTGACTTGGTAGATGTCATGAATTGCCTGAGCAATCATTTCTCCATCGCCACTCTCCATGGCTTTCAGGAAAGCATTACCTGCTGCCCGTCTTGCCATGCCTGTATCCTCTTCTTCGCCTCCGGCCTTAGCCTCGTGCGCTTTCTCAAGGATTGCGAGAGCCAATGCTGGCTTACTTGCTGCCATCACTGGCCTCCTTTATTATGTTACGCTGCTGTTTTTCAAAAGCAGCATAAAGGTAAACTCACCATCCGCGGGGGTCGCATCCGCTGTTCCTGCGGTGTCATGAGCTGCAAAGGTTACTGTTTTTGCGCTGGTAACATCATGCGCCTTTAAACGCATAAAGTCGTCGTCGTCAGCAGCCGCTATATTAAGAGTAGCGCTTGCGTGAAGCAGTCCTGAATATTTGTCATCCAGGGTAACGACAACCACGCCAGTTGAAAAGTCTCCGACAGTAAAACCAATACCGTCGGTAACAGTGCAGGCTCCGCTGGCCACATCAACCCGGCCAGCAACAATCTTAAGCTCACGCTCAATTGCCTGCACATCTTTAAAATCTCTATTCGCCATAACTCAATCTCCCTTCTGAGTCTGAATTATAGTGCAATACGAACGTTCCAGCCCGGAGCTGAACAGGCTACGTTGCCGTAAAAACCGCAGCGTACCTCGTATGCATCTGCCGTGCTTTCGCGCAACATGTTGCTGCCATCAAGGTCAAGAATCTGTGGAGCAGCACCCAAAGAGTTGAGGCTCCATGTATCAAGCTGAAGACCCCATGCAACGTCTGGCTGGCAGTTTACATCTGGAATAACGTCAACTGTTCCAGCTGGTCCGTGAATCTTCATTGAAGAAAATCCAACTGACGCATCAGAAGAGCTTACCTTGTCATACTGCACCTTAGAGCCCAGGGCTTTTTCAAGCTGTGAGTAATTCTTATAGTGCATCATTACGTGACTAGGTGTTCCGCCGTTACGTGCTGCAAGGCTAAGACCTTCAATCAATGCTTCCTCAATTGGAAGAGCAGAGCCGTCGTAACGGTTACCGGCCAATCGGCTGGTATCAGTTGTTCGGGTTACGCCAAAAAGATCAGCGTTGTTTGAGTCAACAACTCGTGGACACCATGCTTCAAGGCCAGAAATCTTTGCGTTAAGGTCGCCCTTTTGAACAAAAACATCGCCTGCGTCCATGTTGGTCACTGTGCCGGTTACAGTAATTGTTCCAGCAGAACGATCAACTGAAGAAACCGTAATGTCTCCACTTTCCTGGTCAGAAGAATCAGGCTTTCCAAAACGTGAATCCGTTGAGGTGTCGGTTAATCCATCAAAGCAGTTTAAAACCATCCCAACTTCAAAGTTTGAAGTGTCTTCTGGGTTTGTCAGAGTAAAAGTTTGACTGCTCACTGAGCTGATTGTGCCAATTGCGCCGGTTCCATCGCGGTACATTGCAACAGCCATAGAACGCTTCAGCGCGTGAATTGCACCGTCAACTTCCATGGTTGCGTAACGAACAAATGCGTCAGCGTTGCCCTGTGAGGCACGAATTGCTTCGTGGGTAATACTTGCGAAAGAATAATCACGAACACGGGTCAGCAAAAATTGCTTAACGCTTGAAGCGTTTGAGTTATCTTGGCCGTTTGCAAAAACAGCACTTCGGCGCTGTGGGCCGCTTACGATGATTGGAATCGGCATATTCTCGCCGCCAAAGCTTTCATACTTAGGCATGAGTGCCAAGAGAGGGTTGTTCTTGTAGACCATCTCTTTGATTCGTTGTGGTTTATAATGCTCTTTTAGAGCTTCGGTAACCAGCGTTTCGCCGCTGTTTCCTGTGCCTGCCGCTGTTGTTGAAAATACACCAATAGCCATTGTCTTCGCCTCGTATAGTTACAGCCCGTCAATTCCCATTCAGAATTTGCGCCATGCGCTTCAAGGATTCTGCTCGTGAGAGCATACCTCCATCGCGCTCGGTCGTTTGGGCCGAGTTTTTGTTACTTAAAGTTTTTGGCCCGCCGTTGTTCGCTGGAGCCGCTGCTTCTTGAGACGCTTCTTGTTCGGCAGGAACTAATTTAGCTTTCCACCGCTCTTGTAGCTTTTGTGCACCAAAATAGTGTTCGGCCTCTTGTTCGTAATGGTCCTCAACTATTCTAGCGGCGTCGGAGTATTCCATGATTTCTTTGGTCTTAATGTAATGCTGCTGCATTACTTCCGCGACCAAATCATATGCCCCCCGATGCTTAACTAAAGCATACTGTTCATCATTATCAACAAAGTTCTTTATGTTGTCAACAAGTGTTGCTCTGGCCCTATCAAGCCGTTTTGTCTCGGCGTCTTTTTGCTGCGCCTCATACGCGCTCTCGATTTTCTCAAGACGCGCTTGCAGTTTTTCATTCTGCAAACGAAGCTGCTGCTCCTCTGTTGGGTTGCCTTCGTTAATGACTTGCTGCGTCAATTCATCATAGCTGATTCCAAGCTGCGAAAGCAGTGCTGCTGGATTCTCTTTTGCCAGTCGCTGGATTTCTCCAAACTGGCCTTGAGAATTTTCAAGCTCCGCAATTCTTGCCTCCATCTGCTTAACAGCTGATTCTCTTTTTCGCAGTGCGCGTTCTTTTTTTGCAATTGCAGCAAATTGCCGGGAGGCAAGCGGCTCTTCTTTTGCCTGAACCTGCTCTTCTGCTTGCTCTTCTGCTGCTGACTCTTCTACTGCCTGCTCCACAACTTCTTGTGATGGAGCCTCTTCTGCTTGTACCGCTTCTTCTGTCATATTCGCTTAACCCCTTTAAGTTTTTATTGGATAGGAGCAGCCATTTGCTCGGCTGCAACTTCATCCGGTCCCAAGTTTGCTGGTGGAGCACCCATTTCGGGTCCTCCCATTGCTGGCGCTGGCGCAGTTGCCCCCTGTGCCATCGTCGAAAGCATATCGATAGCCTCCTGCATAAATCTTCGCAGAAGGTCCAAATTCTCTTCAGGTGCATTGTTGATTTTCGCTCTCAAGTAAGCACTTTGAATCATTGCAATTGCCATCGAAAGGTTCATGAATGGCTCTGGCGGATGATATCGACCGTGCTCAACCATATCTTCAATCATAAGCTTAATTCCGTCTGAAGATGCTGTTGCCAACTGGTTTACCGCCTCTAAATCTGGGTAATCCAGGAGCCCACGAGCTTCTTGATTGTCAATCATCCCGGCCTGCACCATTTCAATGACTTTTTGAAGCTTCGCCGCTGGAGTTGTAGGCAAAAGTGAGGTGGGGTAGATCTTCATCACATATTGGTCCTTTTTTAGGTCAATATCGGACCATTTTATGGCCTGTATCTCTTTATCCCCATGACTAAGCACCTCGTAGGCGTCTCCTTCTTTGGAAATCTCCCTAGCAAGCTCAATCATCTGCTCAGCAGCCTCTAAAAACAGCTTTTCGTAATGCTGAGCCACAATCATAAAGCGCTCGGTCTCAATGTCTTGAAATTCACGCAATGCAACACCGGAATCCAGTCCAGAAGGCTTTTTAGACTGAGCAGCAAGCTGAGAAATGCCTGCAATTTCATATGCACGCGAATACAGCCTGTCCAGGTGAGCAAAAACCTCCGGAGAGGTTGTTCTCGGTGCCACCATTTGCGGAGGCGTTCCATTGTACTTAACAATGCCCCAAATTTCATTATTTAGGTGCCCTGGAACAATCTCAGACCCATTTTCAATGAAGACCTTTGGGGTGGCGAGGTGCATCTGCTCCTGAATCATAGATAGCAAATTATTGATTTCTAGTTGTAATCCTGTGAGCTGCTCAGCAAGCCCCTGCCCCCAAAAGCCCATTAATCGGTTCGACCAGCGAATAAATACGAAAGGAAAATCGCTTCTTTCCCATGGCTCGTCTAAAAGTGTGCAATTTTCGATTGCAATGACTCTTCGGCCATCTCCTGCGCCCTCATAACAAGGCAAATGCCATGCTTCGATGCATTCAACTTGCTCAGAAGCCTTATATTCAGAATGGCCTTCTCCGTAGCTTACTGCTTCGTTGATTTTCTTCTCTGCCTCGGGAAACATGCCAACCAAAACGTCTTTGGCCATAATCTTGCGCCGAAACATCTGGCGAGGCTTCGCATACCGAGATTCATGGTCATCAACCAAGATTTCACCCGGAAATACGCGCTCTACTTCAATTTTTCCGTCGCCCTGGTAAATATACATGCAGCCAGTGCCAAAAACACATGCATCCATGAAAACTTGCGGAGCAATCGAGTAAATGTCGGTTGCATAAAACTGACCATCAGTAAAACGCTCCAAAAGCTTAGCTTTCTTCTGCATAGACCAATTTCCGCCATGAGTAAGGTATGTAGCTCTTGGCCGAGCCTTGGCAACCTTGGCCGTTACGGTGTCACACATGCTTTGAATGATGTTGAGCGTAACTCGGTGATTTGTGTTTGGTGTATTGCTCATGTCACCAAAGGAGGCCATGTCGGTATAGTGAGCGTTGCCATAAAGGGACATGTGAGCAACATTGTCTTGCTCTCTTCCGCCTTGGACACCAACAATTCCAGCAACAGCCGAAAACAGCTCCTCATGAGGGTCTGATTTTTCGTTCCACCAGTAATTTACAATCTTCATTGTCTCGCACCTTTTAGTTTAGTGTCCATCTGTCCTGCCACCATGGTCCATCAACAGCACTGTTTTTTGCCAAGGTTGATTCCCACATGCGTCGCTCTTCTTTGCTCCAGCCTTCTGGAGTCGTGTCGATTTCTTCTTGAAAGGTATAGTGCCGACTTTCGCGCCACATATAAAGCGCAGCATCACTTAAGTGGTTGTCAAAGCGAGCATCTTCGCGCTTTCCTGAGTCATCCCATTGCAAAATATCCCACTCTTTCAGGATTTCTCTGTCGATGATTTTAAGCTTACCTGTCGCAAGGTCATCATTCATCATCTCGATGTAGGTGACCTTGTTTCGCTTCTCGGCAGCCTTGAGCGGAAGCCCGTGCCTTTTTCTAAATTCCTCAACAATCGATTTACCCAGACCGCCCGTATCAGCCACCATGCCAATGAAGTGGTAGGTGTTTTCCATGGAGCGTATTTCTTCAGCAATCTCTGTTGGTAGCATGTGGCTTTTCTTAAAAGAATCCACAATGTACAAATCTGGCAAGTCTCGGCAAAACGCACCCACCACAAAGGCCGTGGCATCTTCATAGCCTAAATCCACCCCCAGCACGTATTCCCAATCATGGTCATGACTCAGTGTGTCAGCTAGGTTTTTCTCGCCATACTTATAAATCAGGCTATCGTCAGATTTGACCCACTGGCCTCGCCACTCACGCATATAAACCGGGCTAGTATCTGACCAGCCGCGTTTTTTCCTTCTGTCTGCAAGCCACTTAGATGCATGAGGAACATGCGGGTTTTCCAGAATGGTCCAAGAATGATTCGAGTATTCATCCCTAAGCCCAGTTGTGGCTTCAAAGAAAATCCCCGAGCAATGACTTGCCGGGGTCCCAATCATTGCCAATGTGCCATCGTAATCGATTAGGGCAGGTTCTAAAACTTCCTCAATAAGAGAAGTTAAGTGAGGACCAAAAGATGCGGCCTCATCAATAACAACCAGCTGGTACGCAGAGCCCCGGAGCTTATCAATCTCAGCCTCATCATCTGCACCAGACATAATGATTTGAGAACCGTTGGGAAGAATTGCAATAAGCTCCGAGGCGTTGAATTTAATGCCCAGCATGTATTTCTTATCAGCCATCTTTAGCTCTCGCCACATCAGCCGTTTGGCCGACCGACGAGTCAGAGCAATATATGCACAAATGGTGTGGGGAGATTGGTGCGCTGCCTCCAGCAAGTAATAGCACGAGGCATATGTCTTGCCCGCACGTCTGGAACACAGCGCGGTCTTGGTTTTACATGGATCGTCGATGAAGTCCAACTGATAATTGAATAAATCATCTCGCCACTTGTAGACGCGCTCGCCACTGACTTCTTCCTCTGTCAGGGCAGAGGTATCCGCTTTTCTTTTGACCAGTTCGCGGATTATGTCGTGGCGTTCGTACTTCATGCTACTTTCTTGGGACGACCCCGTGCAACCTTCTCAATCTTCATCCAGCTAATAGCTGTCAAAGGAATGACAAACGTTCCTTTGGTTTTGTGGCTAACAGTCACAAAGTCCTTCTCCAGTTTCAAATCATAATCAGCATAATTTGGATTCTCAACGCTTATATAATTGTTGTTAAGAAGTGGTTGTGATGTGCTGTTTAACTGTATCGCTAAAACCTTCATTTAGGTGTCCTCCATAAACGCTTTTAAAACATCAGCATGTTGCAGCTGAGGGCTATAAATTATTCTATCTGTCATCCACGGGGCCATATAAGCAGCCATTACAGGCTCGCGCAAACCGGCCTTCTCAATCAGCCGCTTACCAACCCCGAACCCCCGAAAGGGCTTTTTCACATACATAAACTGAGCAACTGGCCCAACGTGGCAAATCCACCCGGCAATCGTATCATCATCGCCCTCTGGTGTGGCAACCCAAACACTGCCCATCTCCATCGCGCCTTTTATAATCTGAGTCTGTAATTTAAACACAGCCCACTTTGGCTGCTGCCGATTCAGCCCAGCATAAGCCCTTGTCCACGATGAGAGTATAAAGTTGGTGTCCGCCTCACCAGCCTGCCTAATATCTATCACTTGCCCAAAGTCTCCCGCGCCAGCTTCTCCAGCTCCTCATCAGACAATTGACTCAGCGCATCATCCTTTTGCATATCATCAATCGTCTTCAGCGCCCTGACCAAGTCGCCAACCACCTTGATGTCATTGGGCTCCATGTCCCGAGCCTCGGCGGTAAAGATTGCACCCTCTAGTCCCATGGCCAGGAGAGCCATGAGCTTATGACGCACCTCGGCAAGAGAGGCGGTTTCAACCACCTCGTGCTCTGGCTCTTTGGCAGCAACCTCTTCATCGAGCAGGTCATTTGCCCAGTCACTCATCGCTAAGCTTCTCCAGGAATTTCATCTTCAGCTCTTTGAGCCGGTTAAGTGAATGCTCATAGCCGTGGGAGTAGTGGGCCTTGTTGTGGATAATTTTGCCAACCATGGAGCGAGAAACCCCGAGGGCATTGGCCAGCAGCTGCAACGACGGAAGTGTGTTGGTGAGATAAGCTTGGCGTATCATCTCTACTTTTTGTTTGGAGACCAGCTCCTCTATGGGCCTTCCCGGTGCGCGTGACATGAAAAAGCCTATATAAAAAATGGTTGTGACATACAGACAGAATATTGGTTATCTGGGAATTGTCAACTAAAATTGAAAATCTGGGAATAAAAATTCTAATTGCAGAAACGGGAATTAGAGGCGCCGGAGAGTTGGGAGGGTGGCATTTAAGGTAAGTACCGGGTATCGCGACCGGGGATAGGTACCCCCTTGCGATATCCTGCGTGTTGCATTTTGCGACATTCTCATGTTGCGACATTGTTGCAAAATGAGACAATCTCAAATTGCGAATTCGCAGAACGAGAATTCTCAAATTGCGACATTTTTTCATAATGAGAATTCGCATAATGCGACAACATCTCATTATGGGATTTGTTGCATATTGAGACAACGTCTCAAATTGCGAATTGTTGCATATTGCGACAACAGCACCCGTGACGCACTGCATTGCAGATTGGTCCTATAAAATAGGACCAATTTTAGAGTCCAGTCCTATTTTGAGATTTGGTATTAAAAAATAGGGCCAATAGAAGTAAATGCATTCTTTCAAATCACTGTAAGTTATTGAAATAATTGAAGAAAATCGACTTATTTCAGCACTTATATTGAGGGAAAATAGTGGTAAGTCGGGGTAAAAAGCCTAATAAAATCAGGTAGTTAGGGTGGATTTAGGATGTATAGTATATATATCCTTTTATTATATATATAGTATTCTACTAACCTACCTCTCTCTACTCCTCCCTACCTCTCTCTCTACCTATAGAAATAAAAGAAACAATGAAACAACCCAATTTCCTTAACAATTCCAACCACTTACAACTGTTTTTTATCACTTTATCCTCAAGTAATAACTCAGTATTAAATAAATTCCCTAATGATTACAGTATGTTAACAAAAAAAGTACTTTTAACAAAACAAAAGACTTGTATACCTGTTAACATCCTGTATACTAAACACATAACAGCCTGAGGAGAGAAAACATGCTCAAGAGCATCCACAGAAACTTAAATCTTGCACGGAAAAACCCGTCAAAATTCGTTTGGATTGTATCCGCTCCAAAGAACAAAGCAGGCACATTCTCAGCGTCCGACAAGGGCAAAAAAGAGTCAGAAGTACATGAGGGTGCATTCATCCTTAAAAACGCTTGGTTCGACGTCTCAGAGGCCGGTGCAGCGCGTATCAGAAAAACCAATCGCGAGGTTTGCGCGTTCGCCCGTGGTGACTTCGAGATGACCACCAAAAAGCTTCCAAAAAAGGCGCGGCGCGTCACAATCAACATGCTCGCCAAAGGCAAAGCCGACAAGATGACAGGCGGTGTCGGGCAGGGCGAAACATGCTTTGTGTATGCCGACACCCGCGAACCATGCCCGACGAAATCCGGGCTCACAATTTATGCAAATCAGGAAGGGATGTTTATCATATGAACCCGAACCAATTCATTTATTCTGTAAACTACATCGACGGGCGCTACTGCGTTTTGTGCCGGGATGAAATCGTATCACGCCACAAGAGCCACATTGAGGCTCACAAGGCCTTAGCAGCATTGGAGGCGAGCCTATGAGAATCACAATCAACCACAAGCTTTCGAGCGAACGCATAGCCCGACACAAGGAGCTGTGCGCCATTGAAGCCACTATTGCCGCATGTCACCCGGGATTCATTGTGCATGAATCTTGGGGTGTGGATGGTGGAATTATTTATGAACTACGAAAAGAAGGAGGCAGGGCAATGATTGGAATCAGTAAAGCCGAGTACGAGGCTATTCAGGAGAATGTCAACCTAACAGCTCAAACTGACTCAAAGGTTTACAAGGCTATTCAGTCCGGAGACCTTTGGACGGCAAGGATTCGGATCACTGCTTTGATTGAAAACCAATACCAAAACAGGTTTGACCATATGGAGCTAGATTCTTACGCCGGTTCGGCGATGCATTATCTCTTAAACTATTGGAGCTTATAAAATGTTTCAAATCATGTGCACCATATCGGGCGGCATCCTAGGGAGCCGTCAATCAATTCTCAAGAGCAATGGGAAGCCGATGCTTTTCAGTAGTAGGGAAGATGCGCGCGCTATGTGTAAACAATTGAACGCGCGCCGGATGAAATGCCGCCACAAGGCCTACATAATTGATACCGATAATAAACCTGCCTGGACGCAAAAATAATCCAGGCGATAGATATTTGAAGAAAGGGATAGATAATGATTGACGCAATCTTAAAAGATAACCCGGTTCTATTGGAGCGCGATTTCAAATCACGCGTTGATATGTGGGAGAAAATCAGAGACGCGGTTGAGCGTAAACACCCTGATATGGATACGGAAAAACAAGCCGCTATTATTGGCGGTATCATTGAAAGGCTGAAATCATGAACGCTATAGAATACTGGCAAAAACTAACAGACAACCCGGCAGCCCGTCCGCTCTTAACTGGACGCAAAATCATAGATGTTCGGTATCAGTCTGATTCAGAGGTGGATACTTATGGCTGGATATGCCGAGCGCTTGTACTTGTCTTGGATAATGGTGCAGAGCTTGTACTCTCTACTGATAGCGAGGGAAACGGACCCGGCGCCATGTTCTATTTCGAGGGAGACAAGAGGGAAGTTTTTTCTTCAATGCCAAGGATTGAAACCAATGCCTAATTACCGCTGGAAAATAACTAAGGACCGAATAGATACAGGGGCAGAAGGTACAGAAGGACCTCGCAACTTGGACCCGACTATCAAGGACAATCCCGCCCGGTTCTCGATGTATGACGACGATGGAGAGTGTTATTACGAAGGAATGATTTATGGTGACTATAACGGCTTTGAGCCGCTAGACGGTTTCGGCACGCCTAACGCCGGATGCACTGAAATCAGAATTGACGGGGTGGCGCTATGAGTGATTCGGAAAAAAGAACATGGAACCCACTGATTAAAGAGGAGGTGGTCGTTGCCATGCTTGCAAGTACCGGCTTAAAGGGCAGTGAAATTAACCGATGTCTTGAAGACATGGGACCAATGAAGCTAATCAATCCGGCACACGAGCAGGATGGCATGGGCTGCTACGAGACAATGGTCTCTGAGTTTTTCCAGATGTCTTGCGCGGAAGTCCAAGAATGGGTCAAAGAAATAAAAGAAAGGTCTGGATGGGATATAGGACGATGATTAAAACAATACTCATAAAAATATGGGAAGCTGCGCAAGTGGCATATGCGATTGTGGCTACCTATGTTTTGATATGCATCGCGCTTAGTTGGTAATTAAAAAACGTCTGTCTTAAGCTGGCAGGCTAGAACAAAAAGTAGGGTGAACAAATGAACCATTTATTATGGCAAGGCCGTAGTGCGCTCAATAATGAGCCGATTGCGCTTATATCTAAGACTTCTGGCAACAAAAAGGTAAAGGGCAAGCGCTCCAACATCTTGGCGTTTGCTGTAATTCCCATGGCGACAATTGACGCCATCAAAAGGGATGAAGCTAAGCGTCCAGGCGCTACTCCTATTCAACGGTCTAAGGTTTACTTGGCTTCTATGAAATCAGGCGCAATCGATAGCGCGTGCGATGATGCGTGCGAGCATAAAGGAACACTCAAATGCTATGCGCAATTCAATGCGCAATCTGTGACAGAACCCGTCTCTATGATTTTGGGCGTCAATGATTTTGGTAGAGGCCGTCATCATTTTATGGGTCGCAATGGTTGGAAGCTATCGCCCAAAAAACTAGCAAGCGCTTTAGGGTATGGAGCCGGGGACAAGTTCCGCCTAATGATTGTAGGCTCTACCGGTGCATTGCCTGAGCATATCTCAACACGTCTAATCAATGACCTTGAATCGCTTGGCATGCGTTCGCTTGCATACGTCGAAAATTGGCGGGCCCGCCAAGACTTGCGCGGTTCTCATATGGCAAGCTGTTATTCACTGGACGATGTGAGGGAAGCCGAGTCAATGGGATGGCGTGCGTTTTGGTCTCCAGCTGCCGAGGATATCGGCAACACTATACCGGATGGGATGTTACTTTGCCCGGGCTCTAAATACTATGAGAACCTAAAAGGCAAGCGCATAGGGTGTGGCGATTGCGGACTATGTGACGGCGCCTCAAACAAGTCATCCATCATTAATATCAGGCATGGCAACGGGGATTTATCCCGGGTATCCGGGCTGGTCCGACGTGGTGCATTATCAAGTATGATTCTAAACAATTCTGGACGCGCTATGGGTGCGTATGTGGGGGCATAAAATGAGTTTAACAAGATATGAGGATTGTTGGGTGAGTAGCGGTGAGGTCTTGTTTGAAGACAAGTGCCTTTCGTTTTCTGCGTTTAGCATTGATGACGCAAGGTTCAATCTAGATGCGGCTTTTAAAATCGTAATAGACATAGAGGAAGCGCCGGGGGAGGATTTTTGCATGGGTCCTTTTCCTGTGGATATGTGCAACAAAAAAATAAGAAAAGGCATTGATTGTGCCCAGGGCAAAAGACACAGCGAGTTCTATAAAATTGTACTCTTGTCAGCCTATGGTCAGGAAACATGGGAAACCATAAAATCGATTATGCATCAAATAGAACTAAAGGATGGGTATTCAACCCCTGAAAGGATTAGTTGGATTAATGAATAAAAAACAACTAAAATACGCTCAATCGCTTATTGGTAAACTAGTAGACACGCCAACGCACCATAATGACACGCCGTGTCGAGTAGAGTTAACAAGTGATGAATGCGGACCTATTGTCATGGTTCACTTTTCAGGGGGTGAGAGCTTTCCTCTGGGCGATGTACAGCTGGCAAAAAAACAATATTATCTTTGCAATTATTAAAACATAGGGACCTTACGCTATGACTTATAAAGAATGGGACAAGCTCGTCGAGCGCGAACAATCCAAACAAAAAAAAGAAAAGTGTTGTTTCTGTGGTCATGTAGGGCCAAGGGTGTGGGAATACCCACTAACACCTAATGAGCATTATGGTTTTTGTTCAAATTGCAAGGGAGCATAAGAACGATAGTCCACGCCCAACTAACAAGGGGCTAGTGAGTCACACATGATGAATGGGGGTTGTTCCCCTAGTGAATATACCTTTAAGCAGGGAGAAAAAAATAGCCAGCCGAAGACGCGATAGGAGAGTGATGGAGAGTTCGGTCCCGTGCCCTTGCAAGGCAGTAAGTGGAACTAAAGATGAACGGAGCCCCACTGCCCTGGTTTACCAGGGCTCTTCGGCAAATCAATAGGGACCAAACGGTCCCTATTTTTTTTATCTGCTCTCCAACCAATCAATAGCGGCTTGGCTTCCCCTGGCCACAAAATAAATCCAGCCGTTGCTCTCTAAAATATCTCTCCATTGTTTCTGACTCTTGGATAGCGTGCCGCCCTTGGTTCGTTTCAGCTCGATAGCTATCATGGGTTGGCCTATTAGGATGCAATCTGGCACGCCCGGCGATACGCCAAATGACTTGAGACGACTAGCAACGGCTTTGTGCCTATGCTCCCCATTAGGAACGTGAAACCAGTGATAGCCCTTGGAGTTAAGATAGGCGGCGAGCCTTGTTTGCTCCCATGCCTCACTCTTAACTGGCTCTTTCTTATTTCGTCCGATTGTAGACAATTGATGGCCGTCCTTTCTTGGGTCGCACTTGCTTTTGTTCAATGCGTCGTGAATCAATCAAGTCTTTAATGATTCTGTTTCGCTCGTCTCTGCTTATTGCCTGGGTTTTACGTGTCAGGTCACTGGACTTGATACCTCTCTTAGGAATGAACTGTAGAACGGTTTTAAGTTTTCTCTCATAGTCTGTATCTGCCACGCGCTCGACAACGTCCGCGATACTCACGTTGATAAGATACTCGATAAGCTCACAGCCCCACGTGATATCGTCTAGAGATATCTTGGGCTGGCGATAATCTAAACCAATAGCACGCACCATCGATATCTTAACCGCATGCTCATAAGCCCGTGACCACATGGGGTCCATGCCTGCTTGCCTGCTGTCTACCATTTTAGTACGCATTCGTTTGGCATATGCTGTCAGATATTCCTGGGCGTCATCATCGATATCTAACGTATGTAGTTCGATATCTTTAACACCGCTCGATACCGTTACGCCTTGCTTGGTTCTGATATATTCTGTGACCTGCTCAAAATATTTTAAGAGGCCAGCCGGTGGACTCAGGTCATCCGGGACATTCATCTCAGGCATGTGGCCACCGATATCAAAAATGATAAGCCGGTTTAAAAATCCATCCATAACCTGTGTGGACTTCAAGCTCTCATAGAAGTGACTTGGGGTTGTGGTCCCATACACTGATACACATGGCTGATAGATATCAATCCTTGGCCGATTGCCATCGGTATCGGCATATTGCATCCCTCGAAACATTCCCTTAGACCGTCCGAATAATTCCATTAGAGTTGTCATAATATCTTTACGATACGTGGCAGCCCTGCCATCGGTCACAGATTTAAGAAACAATCCAAACTCATCGATGGACATCATGGTGGCTGGATTCTTTTGCACATGCTTAAGCAAGCCCTGAGCGCTCGACATGCGGCCAGTTCCTATTCGGTCACCTTGCCCAATGTCTGTAAAGATTTGGTCCGCACAATGCATAGGATGCTCTTTGCCTGAGCCTGAGTAGCCGATACCCACTGTATAGATATTGGTTCTAAGGTTTGTTTTAGAGCGATAGTATCTACCGTAAAGCGTGCCCAGGACAGGAAGAGCAGCTGCCAATGCTAGGATGGGCTGAGGATAAATAGCCGTGCTATTGATAAAATGGCAGACAGCGCCAAGGGCACCGGGCACATTTAAAAACTTACTAGGAAATACCCGCTCATCCAGGTCCGTGTCTGGTACGTCAAACTCAGGGATAGCCACTTCCTCGATAGCAACCGGAATTGCTTCACTCGGATTATTCTCAATATGTGACTTAAGAATACTTGCAACCGTTGCGTCCACTTCTGCTTGCATAAGCGGATTGTCGTTTTGATTGTTCCATTCGTTGGCCTGCTTAACCACAGACAGGATATCATCACCCTTAGCAACGTATTGTCCAACCATAGAGGCCAGTGCATTGTTGCGTCCACCTTCTGCCACAGGGCTTCCGTCGTGTGGCTCTCTTACTTGCTCGGTATCAAAGATGTATTCCCCAGAGGAGTCAGTCCCATTATAAGAATAGATGGTGCTAAGGTTTTCTTGAGGCAATGGAGGAAGCTCATCTGCCATCGTAATCATGCAGCCGCTATCAATCTTCCACTGATACAGTTTGCCGCTAGGGTGTACACTGGGCGGCGCCACTACATAACCGCCACGTCCCCTTATATCTACCTTGCCCTTTTCATTTACAGAGTTAGGCACCACGCCATTAATCCCATAATAGAAATGAGCGCCACGGGCAGTCTTAACTTTCCATGGTGTGGGCGGTAGGTTGTCACCTATCCAGCGAATTGTATCGTTGGTATCAGCGTCCACCACAATACAGTTGACACCAGTCACAACACCCACGTTTGCATCTGGCCACTTTGTCCACCAGCTTTCTATCTCTTCCTCTGTTGGCTCTCTCTCCTGAAATTCCTTCCAAGCAATTAAAGGTTTTTTCCCTCTTGGTTTTAACGGTATCACGCGCAATCCGTTGTCCCACATTGAACGGGCAGCTTCCCCCAATTCTGACATTATATCACCCTCCAAGGTTTATCAGATTATATTTTGATTATTCTTATTTCTCAGATTCAATGAGCTTTAATCCCTTGACTAAAGCCTCCCTAAGAACCTGAGACCTGGATGGCATACCCGCCGGGTACTTCTCGATGTCCTTACCTACCTTTGCTCGCAAACTTTCTGCAAGGTCCAAAATATTCTCATTCAATCTTAACCCAGTTACCTTTGACATGACCCGTCTCCTTGTTGTTAAATGGTCTCCCTCCACAATAATCTTTGATGTACATATTTACAACAAAAAAAACAATAATAAATAAAATATTTGTTGACAGACAAAACAACAAAGTGTACAAATGGGAATAAGCTATTTTTTTTAGGAGAGTGAACATGCAAGAAGTAGAAAACAAAAAACCACAACCAATTGACCTGCTGGCCTTTGAGCTTAAGAAAGCCAAAGAGCTAGAGGCGTCTGCCCGTGAAAAGCGAGTGCAGATTGAAAACCAGATTATTGAGGCGGCTGGAATCAAAGAAGAGGGCAGCACCACAACCAACGGTAACTTCTTTAAGATTACCACCACTGGCAAGCTCACACGTAAGTTAGATGAGAAGGCATGGCGCACCATTTCTTCTCAGTTCGGCGATGATGCTCCTGTCCGTACCAAGGTGGACGTTGACACCCGCAAACTCAAGAAGCTAGCTGTAGACAATCCTGAGCTTTTCCAGCTGGCCTTGTCTGCCATCACAACCAAGCCTGCCAAGGGCGCGGTGAAAGTTGAGGAGGTATAAGTTATGGCAAAAGAACCACCCTTAGACCCACCAGATTATGATGATGAGAGAGAGCCTACTGATGAGGAGTTCGCTCAATGGAAGCTGAGGGACATGGATTATCTTATACAAGATGATGATGTTGTCGAGGCATGTGACAAGGTGTTGCGGCGAATTGGTCAGGACATTCTTGATGGAAAAGAAACACCCAAAGATGAGATTGCTCAAATACTTATTGATGCCGTTGAGTTCTTTTCTCAGGAGGGTGACATGTGCGAGGTGGGGGAATGGCGGCAAGCCATGAAAGAAAAAGCCGATGAGGATTTCATTGAGCCTGACCCACCAGATGATGATGACTATCCAGAGTACTATGATGGAACGGGGAAATACTAATGAACTGGGACCACGCTGGCTCAACGACGAGCTGGCCAATGGTCCTACGGTCGGGGAAGTCCTTATTAAGTGACAAGTAAAGGAAGGTGAAAGATGAAATTTACAAACACAAAAAATGCAAACGCAAATGCTGGCATCAAGTTCCTAGGCTACGGCCTAGCCGGTGCCGGTAAGACCTATGCAATCCGTACATGTGATGAGCCTGCTCTAATTATCAGTGCAGAGTCTGGCCTATTGTCATTATCGGATGTGTCGGTTGATGCTGTTACTATTGAGAGCTTTGATGATGTGGACAAGGTGTATGACTACCTTGCCAAGTCAGAAGAGAGTCAGAAGTACAAGTGGATTTGCATCGACTCATTATCAGAGGTTGCTGAGACCCTGTTGGTATCTGAGCTTGCAAGAAACAAGGATGGACGTAAGGCATACATGGAAGTGTCTGCTAGAACCCAGGCTATGGTTCGCAAGTTTAGGGACCTACCACGCAACATCTATATGACGTGCAAGATGGAGCGCCAGAAAGATGAGTTTAGCGGGGGTATCCTGTGCTACCCAAGCCTGCCCGGTTCAAAGCTGGGCCAGCAGATTCCTTACCTGTTTGATATCGTGGCAGCGATGCGAGTGGAGAAGGATGCCGAGGGTGTGCTCAAGCGCATGCTGCAAACAAGTAGCGATGCAAAGTATTATGCAAAAGATAGAAGCGGCAAGTTGTCGCAATTTGAACAACCAAACCTAGCAGCAATTCGCGCTAAGGTTTTAGGATTAGGAGAGTGAAATGGCTGGATACAGTTTTGACAGCAACGAAGTAAGTGATGAGGTTGCCCTTATTCCAAAGGGCACTGAGGTAAAGGCAGTGGTCATCGAGTCCGACATTCAGGACCGTGACTGGGGCGTACGTATGCCACTGGTACTTGAGGTTACCGAGGGCAAATATCAAGGCGCTCGAATCTTTGATGGATTCAATCTTGAGCACACCAACCCAAAAGTTGGAGCCATTGGCCAGAAACAGCTTAAGCGTTTGTGTGTGGCTGTGGGCGTGCCACGGTTCAAGAACACCGATGAGCTACACGGTAAACCGTTTATGCTTACCGTTGGAGTACAGGAAGCTCAGGGCGGATATGATGCCAAGAATCAGATTGGCAAAATGAAACCATGTGAAGCTCCTGCTGGCTTTGAGGGCGAGCCAAAGGCTCAAGAGGTTGGCAAAGAAAAGGCACCTTGGGAGTCATAAGTGGCTAGCTTTCAATATGATTCTAATAGCGACATTGTCCGTCTAATATATGAGCAGGGCGAAAAGACACAGGGCGATTCACGTCGCCCACATCTTGGATGCTCTGCCATAGGTCGCGAATGCTCAAGAGAAATTTGGTACAGCTTTAGATGGGCTGGCCAAGTCATGTGGTCAGGCAGAATGCTGAGACTTTTTGACCGAGGTCAAAGAGAAGAGATTGTTCTGGTTGATGCGCTCAAGAGCATAGGGTGTGAGGTGTGGGAGGAGGACCCGCGGACGGGTAAGCAGTTTAGAGTTGAGTTTGAAAGCGGACACATAAAAGGTTCTGCTGACGGGGTTTGCCGGGGATTACCCGGCGACCCTAAGACCCCACACCTGCTAGAGTTTAAGACCCATAACGATAAGTCGTTCAAGCATCTGGTAACGAACGGGGTGGCAGAATCAAAGCCACAGCATTTGGTTCAAATGTTTCTGTACATGAAAGGGCTTAAGCTGCCCAAGGCATTGTATGTGGCCGTGAATAAAAATAACGATGAGTTATACACTGAGGTGATTGAGTACAATGCAAGGCTTGCGGATGAATATCTTGAGAAGGCAAAAGACATTGTTGCTTCTGAGGTTGAACCCGAAAAGATAAGCCACAGACCAGACTGGTACAAGTGCAAGTTTTGCAGCTTTAAGGGCCAGTGTCATTTCGGTGTGCCACTAAGCATGAACTGTAGGACCTGCAACAAGGTAGAGGTTCATGATGAGGGCGAATGGTTTTGCAGTCTATACGGGGATAAGCTCCCGTTGGATAAACAAAAAAAAGGGTGTGAAAGATGGCAGTCAGTTTAAGAGGTTATCAGCAAGAGTCGGTAGATGCTCTCACGAATTACCTACACAGAAAATCAGGGAACCCGTTGTTGGTGCTGCCAACTGGTAGCGGCAAAAGCCACTGCCAAGCGGGGTTCATTCAGCAAACATTGAAGCGGTATCCCAATACCAGAATACTCTGTCTAACTCACGTTAAGGAGCTTATTGAGCAGAATGTTGAGAAGGCGCGGCTCTATATGCCGGATGCCGACATAGGCATTTACTCGGCTGGCCTGGGCAAGAGAGAGCTGGGTAAGCCACTAACGTTTGCTGGCATACAATCGATTTATAATAAGGAGTTCGAAGCTCCACACCTAGTCATGATTGATGAGTGTCACTTGGTGCCTAAGAAGGGCGATGGCATGTACCTCAAATTGCTTAACAGGCTTATTGAGGACAATCCCAAGTTAAAGGTCATCGGCATGACGGCCACACCCTTTCGTCTGCGCGGGGGAGTTCTTACTGGGGGAAAAGGTAAGATGTTTGATTCGGTGGTTTATGACCTACCGATTCAAAGGTTGATAGACGAGGGGGTGTTGGCCACTGTGGTATCTGCTGAGGCAGGGGCCACCATCGACACGTCAGAAGTAAAAGTGACCGCCGGGGAATACAACCTAAAGCAGCTGGGGGTAGCAGCTGACCAGGACCACGTTACCGCGGCGGCGGTCACAGACTTACTTAAGCATGGCAAAGGGAGAAAGTCATGGCTTATCTTCTGCGTATCCGTGAGCCATGCAGAGCATGTGAGAGACGCCCTAAGAAAGAAGGGCGTGTCAGTTGAGTGCATCACAGGGGAGACCCCAAAGGACAAGCGCAAGGAGATTCTCGCGGCTTACAAGGCAGGTAAGATTAAAGCTCTTACCAACTGTAATGTATTGACCACAGGGTTTGATGCTCCTGAGACTGACTTGATTGCATTGCTTAGGCCTACCGTGTCACCAGGGCTATATGTACAAATGGTAGGCAGGGGTATGCGGCCAGCCAAAGGAAAGGACAATTGCTTGGTCCTGGATTATGGCGGCAACATTTCAAGGCATGGCCCGGTTGATAACGTGAACATGCCTGAGCCACAGGGCGATGGAAAAGGCGAGGCTCCTGTTAAGTTTTGCCCACAATGCTTAGCCGAGTGCCACTTGGCGACCAAGGTGTGTGAGCAATGCGGACACGAGTTTGAGATGGAGGAAAAGGCACTGGGCAAAAGAGCCAGTCAGTTATCTATCCTTTCCTCTCAGAAAGAATTAATAGAATATGATGTAAGCCGGGTTAAGTATGTCAGGCACCAAAGCCGGGGGAGCGGAAAAGTATCTATGCGCGTAGATTACTATGACGGTCCACTTAAGGCTTGTAGTGAATGGATATGCTTAGAGCATAGAGGATTCTCTAAGCACAAGGCTGAATCATGGTGGCTCAGAAGAGACAAGTACATCGATGATGTTCATGGCGTGCCACCAACAGTTGAGGAAGCTATCAAGCTAACACCTAGCCTTCTGGAGCCCGTAAAGGTGTACACCAAGAAGGAAGGCAAGTACGAAAGAATCGTGAGGTATGATTTTGAATAGCATGGTTTAGCTTGCCATGCTGCGGCGGTCACGGGTTTTTGTTCACCCTCCTTCCTGTGGCCGTCGCTCCTTTAAAGGAACGGGTGGTTTTGTCGGGGGGCAATATGACTAAAGTTAAGACAAGTTATTGTCAGGGGTGCATTCGAACGGAAGTAACGCTTAAGCTTACAATGGCAAATGGGCGACCATACTGGTTGTGCAAAAAATGCCTGAACCCTCTGCCGAGGGAATCTTACAAAAAAAATGATGAGTCTGAGTCCAGAAGAGCCTGGGGAGATTCTAAGTATGAAAACAAAGGGTGAACCAATGCAGCACATAGTTATGTACAGCGGAGGGCTAGGTAGCTGGGCTACCGCAAAAATTGTTATTGAAAGGCATGGGACAGAAAACACAACTCTTCTCTTTGCCGACACGCTCATAGAAGATGAGGACCTTTATCGCTTTCTGGACGAAGGGGCCAAGTATCTCGGCGTAGAGTTTACTCATATTGCCGAAGGCAGAACGCCGTGGGAGGTATTTTACGATACGAGGTTTCTCGGCAATAGCCGAGTAGGCAACTGTTCAAAGATTCTCAAAAGAGAATTTATTCATAAGTGGATAAAGAAAAGATACAAGCCAGACGAATGCATTATGTATCTAGGCATAGATGCGACAGAAGAGCAGAGATTAATAAGGGCGCAAAAATGGTGGGACCCTTACATTGTGGAGTCACCACTAACAGAGCCGCCTTTTTATGATTATGCAACCCTGAAAAAATGGCTAGAGGATGCAGGCATCGAGCTGCCATCTCTTTATAAGCTTGGGTTTGCGCATAACAACTGCGGCGGCTTTTGTGTCCGTTCTGGCCAAGGGCAGTTTGCTCACCTGCTTAAAGTTTTTCCAGAAAGATATGCTTACCATGAAAAGAAGGAGGAGGAGATAAGAGAATACCTTGATGCCAATGTGGCAATACTCAGGGACAGGAGAGGAGGGAAGTCTAAGCCAATGACACTTAAAGCTTTTAGGACAAGGCTTTCTGAGAAAGATAAAAATTTAAATCTATTAGAATGGGGCGGGTGCGATTGCTTTGCCCCGGTCAATAATGAAAACAAAGGGTGAACTATTATGAGAGATATTGGTGAAAGAAGATTTCAATTTGAAACACAAGAGAAAGAAAGTGATGGCATGTGGTGGATACAGGGTGCATTCCTTGTTGCCATTGTTTGCTTGGTCGCTGCTTATTTTCTTACACAAAGAAGCTACAAGCTTGAATACGCCATAGTTGGCAAGCCAGCCCTGGGTGATTTAGTGCAAAGAGATATGGAGCTGGAAAAGCAAAAGCTCGAAGATCACTATCGCTACAACTCCTATGAGACATACAGCGATGAGGACCGAGAAGGTTTAACTGCAATTATTTTGGGAGGTGAGTAATGCCTATTCAAGATTACGAAGCATGTAAGTCAATCATGGATATGATTGAAATGGCGACACGAAAGTCTGCTGACTTTGGTTCTGAGTTCGCTGGCCGTAACTGGCTCATGGATGGCGAGGAGGATGCAAGGGTGGCTGACGTATGCAAGCAAACAGTTGTAAAGCTCAGGGAAGCATACAGGACGCTTAGCGAGGTTGAAGAGCTTCTGGAGGAAAGAGCCAAACAGGTCGAGCCTGAGACTCCTGGGATTCTCCGAAGACTGCTCCTTGCCAATTAAACAATAGCACAAACATATCCGCCACAGATAAAATAGCTAGCATATATTAGCGCGGCCAGTTGTACTTGAACCATCTGGCCGCCTTTGCTTTTTCTGGGGAAGCTCCCCGCGTGTCGAAATGTACAAAGTTCTCGTACAGCCCCAGCCCAAAACCAGTGCCTAGTCTGCGAGCTGCGTTTTCTAGTTCGATATACAGCCGCAACATATAAGCACCGTGGCGCTTAGTCGCGTCTACATAAGTAACATCGGCAGCGTAGCAAGTACCATCTCGCGGGAGATGCCAGCTCTTCGATGCACCGCCTACCGCTTTATTGTGTTGCTCGCACCGGTACGATGAGTTGATTCTTAACGGGCCTAATTGCTTGCGCACGCTA
>Ga0209645_1000179_pt1 | contig 33283 bp, 57 predicted proteins | sample ETNvirenome_6_30_FD_184070 | JGI IMG/M metagenome (GOLD analysis project Ga0209645, IMG submission 184070) | Marine viral communities from the Pacific Ocean - ETNP_6_30 (SPAdes) (version 2) | ecosystem: Environmental > Aquatic > Marine > Oceanic | place: Pacific Ocean | collected 2013-06-19
AGCAGTAATACAAGCACACTTGAAAAAGATAGTGCTTTCAAAATTGCAAATTTAATCATGTTTCAAAAAATTGCTAATATTCTTAGCATTGTTTCTTTTTTAATGGTAGCTTCTATGAGTGGTGGAGCATACTTAGGTTATAAATATGTAACTTCAGAAAATTTCAAAGCTAGAGTTATGAATGAAATTTTAGGTAATGTTCAGGGTATGATGCCTAATGTTTTAGATAAATCTATTCCACAAAAAACAGAACCTGCTTTACCTATATTTCCTTCTAAATGAGTGAAATATCTCGTTTTAATATAAATAAAGTAAATATTTTTGAAATTCCTATCTGGAAAACAAATATTCCTATTCTAGATCAGATATATAAACCCGTAGTAGATTATCCTGGCTGTGTTCGTGTACATAGAAATAATAAAACAAGTTTAATTGATAGTTCTTTAGATCAATATGGAACTTATACAGAATGCGGTAATTTTAGTATTCCTAGTTATGAACCTCTTGAATATAATCCTAATGAATTTAAATATGTTCAATCAGAGCAACCTAAAAATCAGAAACAAGAAATAAAAGAATCTAAAGTAGAACCTCCTAAATATTCTCCAGAACCTAAAGATAAAGATAAAAAATTTGTAGAGTGTCCAGGACCAGAAAACCAAAGATTAGGAGATTATCGTAACGAATTTAAACTAGAACGTGTTTCAGGCCATGAAAGAAGTAAAGATGGAACTAAATGTATTACTCTTTATGAGGAAGTTCCGTTTATCGAACAATACATACCAAATACTTCACAGCTTATTAGCACTGCTGCTATTGCTACAGTTGCTGCCAGTACTCCATTATTGCTTAATGTTATAAAACCATTAATTAAACAAATATTTAAAAAATTTACAAAGAAAAAAGATAATGTAAAATAAAAAAGTAGCAAGCCCAGCATCATGTCATTAACTTGACCACTGCTCTGTTGGATAGACTTGCTGCTTTAAACAACTAAAACCAGTAAAAGGTTCTAAGCTTGCTGCCCCTAGTCAATTGGTCTAGGCTCCCAAGCGGTTGTTTATTTATTTATTTTGATTTCATGGTTGTGGGGCAATACCTGATTAGCTTTAGGACTAATAACAACATCAGCACACAAAGCAGCATAAGGACTTTCTGGGTGAAAAGATATACCAGCAATCATAAGTTCACCGCAGTTTTTTAATCTAGCAATTTCATAATTTAATCTTTTTGCTGATAATTCTTGTTTCTGTAATTGAATTTGAGTATTAGCTGCATCTAAACAAGAATCTTGAAATCTATTATCTAATGGAATATTAAAAGTAAGAGCAAAACCAAAATTTAAACCAAGAGAATCTTTATTACCACTATAGTTTTCTTGATAATAAAGAATATTGCCTGGATTATCTGGAACATTATCATCATTAGCATCTGTATTATCATAAACAGGCGTGTGATAAATATAATCTTGCGGTCTTTTTTGATTAAAGCTAGTAGTTACAAATGGGCTTACTGTCATCTGAGGTCCAGAACATTTAATATTATTTCCATATTGATTTTCTACCATAGGACCGCCTAAAACCTGAGTAGCAAAATTAGAAACCGATCCACTAGCAGAAGCAGAGGGAGCCGCAGTATTGGAGGTATTAGCAAAAACTGGACTCCCAAACAATAATGCTATTACTGGGAAAATATTGTAGTTGTGTCTGTTACGCTTGTACTTTGAATAGTTCGAGTTATATCTGTTACTGAATTTAGTCCAGGCGCCTGATAAACTTCTGTAAATTGAAAAGCGTCGCCTTGATTTGTTTGTGTCCAGTTGGGTCTCTGATCTAAATTTAATCCTTGCCATGTATGAGTAGTTCCGTTTATTGTTTCACTAACTGAAGTAGCTGCAGGTGTAATAGAGCTTCCGTCGTGTTGTATTCCTGATCCTGTAACCGAATAGAGATACCCAGAATTATATTCTGTTGTTCGAATAGACTCTGTAATATTTGTGGTAGTTTCTGTTCGACTTGTGGAGCTTCCTTGCGTAAAATTAGGTATAACTGGCACAGCGTAACAAGGAGTAGATATAACAAAGCCAAGAAGAATTAACCTCCTCATTCAATTTTTAAATCAACTACAAATTGACCTGTTAATACAATACCTGTTCCAGTTCCTGGTGTCAGTGTCATTGTGTGATTATCTAAAGCAACAGCTGCAGTTCCTACACTGCCTGCACTTGTAGAAGTTAGATCAGAAAAATTAGAAACAGTTCCTACTGTAGGAGCTGAACCAGATGTAGCATCACCTTCTAAATAGCTAGTAGAAAATGAAAATGCTTCTCCTGCAGTGGATTGAACTACAGAGCTAGGAAAACTAATAGCTGGAACTCCATTGGTTGTACTTCCAAATCCTCCAACAGTTGCAGCAGAATTAGAATCTGTAGTAGTTACATTATTTCCACTTATGCTATAGCTAGAACCAATTTTATCTGCAGAAGTAGCAGCTGAAAGCGATTCAAACTTTACACTAGAAGAAATACTATGAGTCATATCGGCATAAACAGGACCCGAAAATAATAAAAGAATTGGTAAAAATTTTTTCATTTTTTTTCTATTCCTACTTTAGATTTTGAATTGTCAACTATTTTAACATTACCATTCAGTTTCTTTTTGTCAGTAGCCTTTTTGACATTTAAACCATAATTAGACATGACTGCACTTAATAAACCTGCAGCGAAAGTAGTATCAATTTGTCTTGTAGGATTTGGATTAAAGTAAGACCAAGAAATAACAGCTAAACTCCAACCAAGAATAACAAGCTGAACTGCATTACCTATTATTCCAGGACCTTGTTTTTCTTCCTGATCTTCCATAAGAATCTAGTACTAATGGCAAACTTAGCAAAAATTGTTATCTTTGGGAAGTAACAGCATAAATTATGATTAAAATTCTAAAGCCGATATTACTAACATTTCTTACAACAACTACAGTTAAACGTCTTGTAGTAGATCTTTTACGAGCTATCTGTAAGCAAACAACAAATACTCTTGATGATAGAGCTGTAGATATTTTAGAAAAACAGCTTTTTCCTACTAAATGATAAAAAAATTTCTAAATATAGAAATAGAAGAACCGCCTGTAGAGCTAGAACTATCAGTAGAAATGCGCTGTAGAGATATTATGGAAAGTGATGATATAGATAATATAAAAAGATATTGCACCCATTTAGTTAGACATCAAATGAAACAAGATGTATTTCTAGCATCTGTTTTAGGAAGATTAGTAGAGTTAGAAGCAGTTGTTGCCTGTATGGCTACCAGAAAGCGCTATAAAGGCTTTAAATATGTTTTATGGCGTATTAGTCAGTTATTTAAAAGAAAGCCTATTAAAGCAAAATAAAGCTATTCAAAATATTTATAGACAAGATCATAATCACTAAAATTTTTACAGCTAATAATTAAACCTTCTACTAATTCACCTAATAATTCTTTTTCTTTACCAGTAGCTTCTTCTATAGCTTTAGCTAACTTGCCTGGAACAGTTCTATCTCGAGGAAAACGATTTGTTAGTTCTACTGCTTCTTCGTAATTCATAAAAGTTTTAATGCAGAATTTAAATTATCATCAACCCATTTATACAGCGAAGGAGCCTTTGTCTGCAATCCATTAGGGTCAAAAATATACATAGTAAATGCTTCAGCAAATTGTTCAAATCTATTTTTTCTTGCATAAGTACTTACAAATTTAAAATCTCCTCTAGCACCAGTAAAACTAGAAGCACCAGACCCTTTAAAATGTACCTGATGACCTATTTCGTGAACCATAGTAGAAAACCACGAAACATCTCGGTTATGTATAGATGTAGTGCTTGGAACTTCTACATTTCTAAAAACATATTTAGATTTATCTCGTAAATCTTCATTTAAGATTGCTTTTTTCTGTTTTATAAAGTTTTTTATATCGGTTTTATTCAAAGGTTTTGCTACTTCATATAATTTTGTATTTACTACAGAACTTGTTGTAGTTGTATAACCTGAATATCCTTTACCGCAAGGTTTAAGCATATTTCTCATGACTCTTTCAAAGTTTTTACCTTCGCCCTGTCTAATAGCATCTTTAACAGCTGAAAAATATTCTAATTGTTCTCTATTATCTGCAGCAGTTTGGAAAACATCAAAAGCTTTTTCTGTAGTTTTTAACTGATCTTTAATAGCTTTTTTCGAATATCTTCCAATCTGGTTTACATTCCATCTTTCATCACGCATAGCAAAATTATTAATTTGTTTAGTTTTTTTCAAAAATTCACGCATTTTTTTACTATTTTCTGCAGTTAACCCTCCTACACTTTCTAAACTAGTTAGTGAATCAGAAATCATTTTTTCAGTTCCACCAAACTTAGCTGTATATTCTGCAGCTTTTTTAGTATCAAAAACTCCAGTAGCTATAGAAGTAAATGGTTTTTCTTTTGTTATAACTGGAGTATCTTTAATAAAAGATTCAGCTTTAACTCTAGGCTTACGTAATTTTCCATATTTTTTTTCTAATTGTTCTAAAGATAGTTCAGTTCCATCATTTCTAATAAGTTGTCTAATAGCAGTTTGACCAGTACTGCCTTTTTTTCTTGCTAACCGTCTAAAAAAACGTACGCGGTCTAGACTTCCTAGTGTTTTAATCTGTAATTCTTCATCTTGATTTAAAAGCCAGTCACCATAAGCCTGATTTTGAGGAACTCTGCCTGTAATACTTGGTCGGGTATCTAAAAAAGTTTCTGGTGGTTTTTCTAGTCCAGGATAATCTTTCTGCAATCCATCAAAATCAACCACTGGAACTGTTGTAGATCTGCAATTAAAATGCTGCGGTGGTGTTGGTCCTTTATTATATGCAAACTCTCTACCATCTAATCTTTGACAGATAGGACTTGTTCTGGAATCTAATGTAGCTACATATTCATATTTAGGTGCTACTTTTTTATTTGCAGCATAAACTGCCTGACTAGCTTCATTTCTAACCTGATTAACTGAAGTCCTAACTATAGTCTGAACTTGATAGTTAGCTAATTTAATACTTTCACCGCCACGACTAGCTAAACGTTTTACTGTCTGTTTTCCCATGCTTCGGGCTGATTCAAATTCTAATTTTCCAACTAATCTTCTTGCTATCTGCTGAGTAGTTTGACCAGAAAAAACTCCAGATCTTATAGCTAAAGCCAGTTTCTGCTGTTGACCTACTGCTATTCCTCTAAATGCTTTTTCTACAGTATCTCCATTTGGTAAAGTTATTGCAGCACCTTGTCTAGCAGTTAATTCAAATTTACCTGAACCAAAATTTATAAAATCATCTTCTGTAAACTTAGAACTGGTAAAAATATTAATTTGCGTAGGATCTGTATAAATTACTGATTCTGCATATTTTGGACTAATAGCAACACTATTTATTGGAATATTACCTGAAGCAGTTACTTTTTTTAGTTCATCTACAATAAAATCACGCTGAAGTAAAGCCACACCTTGCAATTGACCTTTAAAATCTTTTGCAGATGCTTTTGACCAAGTATTAAGACTATCTTTTGCCTGTTTAATTATTGCTCTAAGTCTTTTTCTTGTCTGTGGAGCTACTATTACTGCTTCGCCTGCTTTTGCCTGAGCAATATTTATCTGTTTAAGCTGTTTTGCAGCAGAAATTATTATTTTGTTATAGGTAATAGCATATTCTTTAGCAACTTTATTACTAAATCTATTTAAATCAATTGTTTCTCTAAAAAATACCTCAGGAATAGACACATTAATTATCTTCCTCTGTTGGTTCCATATCTATTAATCCACCATTCTGCGTGCTTTCTAATTCTTCTTCTACATTAAAATCATCTCCAAGCACTTCATTTTCTGATAATTGATCTAATAATGTTTTCTGGCTAATTGTTCCAGCTGTATAAAGAGCAAGTAGAGCCTGTATTTCTTGAGGTTCTAATCTAGCAGCTAAGAAGTCTCTGTTAACAAAACAGTTACCAGAAGAACTTTCATTTAGATATTCAGAATGAAATTTTAAACAATTATCTATTAAATCCTGCATTTGTTGAGCTATAACCTGCATAGTACTATCGCCTTGACTCCGATCAATTTTTTTAGATTCTGCTGTTTCGGCAGATAATTTTTGACCTAGAACAGCTGCTAGTCCAAGTTCATTAATCTGTTTTTCTAATTGGTTTAATCTTTCAAACTGGCTGCTATAACTATTACCTGTAGGTTCTATATATTTAGCATCTGATTCACTAGGTAAAGATAGAGCTTCTCCAGGTCCCGCAGAAACTTCTTCTGCACTTGCAGGAAAACCAAAAAATGCAAGCATAGGTACAGATGAAATATGTAGCTGATTATCTAAATCTGATTGAATTTGATATGCTTTTAAATTTAATTCTGCAATGTCTGCTAGTGGAGGGCGTGATTCAAATAAACCAGTTCTATTAGCATAAGCAATAGAAAAAGGTATTTTATTTAAGGAAGTAGTTCCTTCATCAAATAAAGAATATTCACTTTTTTTATTTTTTCTATGAATTTCATATCGACCAGGTTCTAAAACTCTTACCTGTTGTATTACCTGTTCACCATATTTACCTTTTGGTTCTATTACTTTTTCTAATAATCTTAATTGTGTCAGTTGCCTTGCGCCGTCTATAATTTCAGTTCTCCAACCTAAAATGTCACGCGGAGTATATGTTACCCAGTAAGGCCTAGTTTTATTTCCTTCTTTCGGTGCATCTACTAAAATTCCTACATGACCATATCTAATAGCTATTCTTGTAGTGTTATAAAGCCAAACATTTAAATCATTTCCTTCGAGGTCTACGTCAAATAATTGAAGTCTAACTAAATCAGAAATATCATCTAATCTAATTGGTTTTCTAGTTAACATACCAGCTAACATTCTTTCTAATCGTTGGTAATATGGCGGGCAAACACTTCGAGCTAATCGCGCATCATAAGAATCATCAGTTTCACGCGGCTCCTGAAAAAGATATTTTCTATGCTGTGATCTTATTGAAAAGGTTCCTTCGTTTAAATCTTCTATTAACCCCCAATGGGCAAGCATACGCTGATAAGCAGAATTAGGAGAATCTACATCAGAAACTGCTAGAGCAACTGGATTATTATAAATTGATTGAGTGCTATACACAGTTTTTCCTCATAATACCACTTACTAATAAATTCTAATACCAGTTCTGGCACCTGCCCGAGAATAAACCATATTAAATTCTCTATAAATAAGATAACCTAAAGCATCATTCATGTGATCATATCCATTTTGTTTATCAGGATCACCTGTTCTTTCATCATAACTTTGAAGTTCTAAACATTCAATTAAGCGTCTGCAACTGGCATGAATCTCCATTCGCACCCGTCCTTTGGAGTTTTCCAACATAGCCTGTACTGTGGCCACTCTGTCTTTAATGGGCGGATTACTTCTGAGCGCCATGCTTGTAAATCCATAACTTTCAAGAATTGCAATATCTGTCTTTGAAGCGTTGATTGTTGATCTTGCGGAGCCAGAAGCATCAGGATAAATTAATATTTTGTTTGAAGGATAACGCCTACGCAATTCCTGCGCTAGAGCATCAGTATCTTTTTGTTTTGAAATTTCATCAATAATATATAATTTTTCTCCTTCCTGCACTCCTATTACGCAGTTACAATTCATAACATTAAAATCTATACCTACTTTTAAAATTTCATGTATTGGGTCAAAGTGTAATTTATTTATTATATGTTTAGTCCGATCAAATCTTGAATAAACAGCACCAGTAGTTAAGTTAGTAAAGTTTCCATTTAGATATGCCTGGATTAACTGGGGCGGATAGTTTTCTAATAAAGAATCAATAAAACCTTCTGGTAAATATGGATTATCGCTAGTTTTTGCTTTTATTAATCTAGTATCTTCTTTAGCATTTTTTTCAAAAGTTTCAAACGCCCAGGAATGACCTTCTGGAGTAGTAGTAGCATAAAATTGCTGGACATTACCTGATCTTAATCTTGCTAAAGCCATATTCATAGCCTGTTCTGCATCTCGTTTATTTACAGTATCTGCTTCATCAAAGCCTACAGCGCAAAGGTTTTGACCGCGTAAACGCTGATAAGTAAGAATTGTTCTAAGTAAAATTGTATGGGTTCCTTCCTGAAACGATAAAACATATTCTGGAAGTGGACTAGCTCTAAATGTATATGGTATTTCCCATTCTTCTAATAAATCATTCATAGTCCGCATTAAAATATCACGGAGCATAGGAGAAGTAGGTTCAAAAACAGCTGATATATGACCAACATTCATAGCTGCAAGCATAAAAGATTTAGATACCAGAGCATAAGTTTTACCTGCACCGAATCCACAAACTAAAGCTAATTTTCTATGTTCAGTATCATCACAGAATTTTTCTTGATGCGGTAATAAATTTTTTTTTATCTTAGTTACTACTTCTTCTGCAGAAGGCAGTTCATACATACCATTTCCGCTTAATACATGACCTTGTTTAACAGAATCTAGAAAACTCACGAGCAAAGATCAGCTAATTTTGCAGCAGTATTTATAGCACCAAGAGCAATATGAAACTGGCCTGCGCGTCTAGCTTCCATTTGTAAAGTAGAACATTGAGCTAATAAATCAGCAATCATTTGAGGTCTTTCAATATCCCAATCTTTTTTAATATCTTCTCTAGCTTTTTTTAAATAATTATCAACTGTAGCTTCTGACACCCCCCAGTTTTCTCTAGCATACCTTAAACAATCTGACCTTCTACCACCTGTTGCTATTATCCGAGAAAGCTTTTGTACTCTAAGATCTATCTCGATTTTGCTTGATTCAGAAGCTGCCATTTAAATATTTTCTGTTTTGAACCAGTGATTATATATTTCTAATGCTACACGCTGAGTCATAAAAGGGGGAACTGACATACCCATAACATATCTTGGGTCAGACTTTAAAAAGTTAAAATCTTCTGGAAAAGTCTGTAATCTCTTATTTTCTTCTGCACTTAAAGTACGCGGTGATTGCCAATGAGTCATTCCTGAATTTGCAAGAATAGTTGGCGAAGGCTGATTAGGGTTTAACATACCATAATTAAAAAAATAACCTTTACTATGTGCTTTAGATAAACTTTGTCCAGGCTTTACTTTATGCCACAAAGCTCTAGCTGCAGGACCTATTGGTTTTACAAATGATTCTGAAGTTATTCCTTCGAAAGCAGTTTTACAAGAAATAGGTCTTTCTTTAAATGCAGGTTTAAAAGCTTTTAAATTTAAATCTAATCTTCTAGCAATAAAAAAAGTTCTTTCTCTTTTCTGCGGAACGCCCATAGCAGCAGAATTAAATAAAAATAACTGCGTTTCATATCCAGCTTTTTTTAAATCATTAAATATTTCTTTTACATAACCTCGAGCATTACCAGCTATAAGACCTTTAACATTTTCTGCTACTACAATTTTCGGCTGAAGTAGTTTAGCAGTTTGAATAAAATGAAAAAATAAATCATCTAACCTTTGATATTTCTGACCTTCTCTAAATTTAAATTCTTTTCCCCATTTTTTTTCACGCTTGCCTGCCATGCTAAAAGTAGAACAAGGCGGGGAACCATCTAAAATATCTAAATTTTTTAATTCTTCTGGTATATTTTCTATTTTATTAAACTCCTGGACTCCCATTTGATAGCTAAATTTAGGCTTATGGTTAGCTCTATAAATATTCATCATTTCTTCATCTATTTCTACACCGCCTAAAACATTAAATCCTGCAAGTTTGTATCCCATAGTTGAACCGCCACCGCAGTGAAAACAACTAAAAACATTTAAATTATTTTTTTTAATATCTTTTAATTCTGAAAGATACCAGGCACCAGTTTTTTTATTCATTTTTTATTATTAAATTCAAAGCCACAGCGAGGGCAAGTACAATCAAACTTCTGAAAATCTTCCTCTAGCTGTTCTCGAGAGCCTTCAAAATCTTTTATTTCACCAGAACCTAATAATTCTTCTAAATCTTCTTCTTCAAAAAACGGTTTTAAATCATAATCCATAGTTAATTCTTCTAAAACCGACCTATCCCAATCTGATAAATCAGAAGATCTATTATCAGCAATAGCTAAACCAACTTTCTGATCTTCAGTAAGATTAGTTCTTTTAACTGCAATAATTTCATCTCCAGAAGTTTCTATTACTTTAATTTTTTTTAAACCAGCAGCTTTAGCACCTTCAATAGTACCATTACCTGCAATAATCGTATTATTTTCATCAATTACAATAGAACGCCCAGTACCAAATTTTTCTAAAGATTCAGAAATTAATTTAGCAGACCGATCTGTTCTTAATCGTGCGTTTTTTGGGTCTTTGTTTAGATCTTGTATTGAGATCAAATTTTCCGATTTTTCCTGCATAATCTAAAGATTTGTCAATTGACTTTAATAGGTTATGAACTGATAATATCAATTCTTTATCAATTGGCATACTTTCTTCAATAGCATTGTCTCTGATAGCAGCTGCAGTAACTTCTGCTTTTAGTAATAATTTTTTTAAAGAATTAATTACTGGTTTCTGTCTTTCTGATGTCATTTAAAATGCTTTTAGTATTAGTTAATTGTTGTTTAACTTTAAGTATATAACTAGGAAGTTCTGTTTTATTTCCTTTCATATTTTCTTGTCTAATTCTATTTAATTCTTTACAACTAGATTCCCAAGAATCTTTTCTTAAAGTATGTATTAATCTAGTTTTATCTTTTGGTATATCTACGCCAACATTGTTACAGATATTAGAAGAATCATCTCTAAATCCAGATTTTGCTATAGATCCATCATCATTTCTCTGAGGAAAAGCAGCTTTACACCAACAAATAATAGCTAAATCATAATTTTGATTATATCCAGGCAGTTCATTTGATAAATAACCATCTGAATTATGAACAATTCCAGTATCATTACAAGCAAAACAATTGTAATCTGGAACTCTAAAAGTAATATCTCGATCTATAGAAGATCTTTTAAAAAAAGTCATAGTGCGGGTTTTAGAATGGAATATTATTCCTGGACTCTAATTGTATCTTGTTTTTTTTCGGTTGTACATAAAGAAATGCTTCATAATAACCATCACGTAACCATTTAAACGCATTTGGAAAACAGGTAACAAAACCACCATCTTTTTCAATTTTGTTTTGATCTGCTATAGCTCTTAATAAAGCTTGCTTTAACTGGCTTTGTATTTTTTTAGAAAGTTTTTTATAGTGCTGATAAGTTAATTTTTTAGATTGACCACTAGCTCTTTTTTTAATTTTCTGGTATTGATTCCAAAAATCATTAAATTCATCAGTATATATATTATTTGTTTTAGTTATTTGTTTTAGTTTTATTTGTTTTAGTTCGTGTATCTCTGAGATACCACCCCCAGTATCTGAGGAAGACTGGTCTGGTATCTGAGAAATACTAGTATCTGAGAAAGACTGCGGTTGTTTACTAGGATTTTGAAGTTCTGGGTGGGTAGTGGTATTTCTAAGAGACTCACTGGAAGGCGGAGCTACTTTTAATTCATGCCAAACTGTAACTCGATAAGCATTTGTTGCCTGTCCAGAATCATCAACTCTACCAATTTTTTCTAGCCAACCATTTTCACATAATGATTTAATTACTTTAACTACTTTGTTTCGACCTATCTTTGCATCTTTCGCTATGGTTGCATAAGAAGGCCAAATATTTGGATAGTAACTCTGTAAAACCCAAAGTACAGCTAATTCATAAGGGTCTATTCTACCTTTTAAAGCAGTTGGTAAACTAACAAAAGGTGTTTTTTCAGGTATAAAACTCATGGTTCAAAAAATTTATATAGATGTCAAAGGGTTAGATCCAGCTCCACAGGGAAGTAAAGTCTACTTGGGAAAGGGAAGAATGATTGAAAGTTGTAAAAGATTGAAGTCATGGCGGGTTTTAATTAAAAAAGAAATCAAAAAAGCTAATAAAGAAATGATAACTGGACCTTGTGAAGTCCACATTTGTTTTCGTTTATCAAGGCCTAAATATCATTATTTAGCTAGTGGTGAACTAAAAAAAGATGCACCTAAGCATGTAATTACTAAGAATAGAGGTGACTTAGATAAATTAGTAAGAGCATGTTTTGATTCTTTAACCATGACAGCTATTTCAGATGATGCCACCGTTATACAATTAAATGCAAAAAAAAGGTTCATCAATGAATTTGAAGAACCAGGAGCACAAATATTAATTTTAAGTATTAATTAGTCAAACAGACTTCCAACCCGCATTGAGTAGTCTTTTCTCTGTTATGACCACTTTGCAGATGAACAGAGTATTTTATCCTCGAAAGGGTTCGACTAGTCTCAATTTAACAGATTTTTAGTTTTTGATAAGTTTTTTTAAAGCAACTAATGCCTTTTCTTTAGTAGAAAAATATGGAGGAATTTCTTTGAAATAGCTTCCAACCCAAATTCCATTTTCATCTATTATCTGCCATAACCAACATTTATAGATGGCAAAAGAATCTTTGTCTTTAACAACTTTAAATTTTTTCATTTTTTAATTTTTAATAATTTTCATTTGATTTAAAGGAAAAGTGTTATAACAGCCTATTTCACTTTTAAGATCATCTGGTGCATCTACAATAGTAAAATCAGCTATTATTCCACCTAAACCTTTTCTATGATTTTCAGGATCTGCATAAATAAGTCCTAGATCATCTTCAATTGTTTGATAAAGAATTTTTTTCATTATTAAACCTCCACCATTGCGTTATAGTAACCTTCTGCTTTAACAAAATACATATCTTCCCAATCATCTTTTTCATCTTTCCAAATGTCTGCTTCACTACCAGTAAAATAAAAAATAGCAGCGTTAACAGCATTTAAATCTTCTTTTTTGATTCTACAAAAAATAGGATCTTTCCAATCTCCTGTTGGAAAAGGAACTTTATCAAAAGCATCATCTAATTCTTTTTTAGTGAAGCCTGCGAAAACAATTTCAGTTTTTTTCATTTGAATAACTTGCGGGTTATATACATATTATATAGTGTCTAATCGCTATAAATAACCCTAAAACGTGCAGTTTTGCATACTGTCACGCATAGCTGTTTACAGTTATTTAAAGTTATGGCAATATAAATATAGTTATTTCACCCGTATGAAATTATTAACTAAAGAACTTCTAAAGAAGTTACCCCCTCTCGGTCATTCACAGAAAACCAAAGAGGAGCCCCAAGCTATTGTTAAATGGTTTACACCAGATGCTAACTTTACTTGGTACGTCGCCGAATACAATCCTGAAAATGGTATGTGTTGGGGATTAGTTGACGGTTTAGCTAAAGAGTTTGGCTATTTCATGCTTGATGAAATAAAAGCCTTACGAGGTCCACTTAAATTACCAGTTGAAAGAGATTGGTCTTTTGATCCTGTAAATCTAAATTCTTTAGTTTAATGAAAAATCTATTTCTTTATTTAGCAGTGGGCTTTATTAGCTACACTGCTTTTTCTGACTCTTTACATAAGAGTACTCAAATTCACTGTAATAGTGGAATAGAACGCGCCTGTCAGGCTTTAGCAAAATGAAAACTGTTAAAGCTTTAAAAGGCGAATGTCCTGAACTTATGGATTTTTATTTTTATCTTAGTAATAATTTTTTAATGGCAGTTCCTACTTTAGTAGATGGTACACCTGATACTTTAGATGATTCTGTTATAGAAGAATGGGTTGCTTTAGATGAACTATCACATAAGGCACTTATTGAATTACTTTCTATTTATAGAAAACTATTTAGTTTAGATTTTCCTTGTGATGAACTTACTAAAGTTTATGTTCAAGGTTTAAAAACAAAAAAAATTGAGGTTTATGCATGACTAATGCTTTATTAAAAACAGATTTTGTAGAAGAATCTGATTATCGATCAGAATCTAGTTATTCAGCATCTGATCTAAAACTAGAAACTAAAACTAATGGTTTTACTTTATGGGATTATAAATTTAATCCTAATACTAGAAAAAAACCAGATACACCTGCTTTAAAAATAGGTCGAATGATTCATAAAGCAGTTTTAGAACCAGCTGAATTTACTTCTTTTTATCAAGTTATTGAAAATAAAAGAACTAAAGAAGGTAAAGAAAAAATTCTGGAATTAGAAAAAAAAGGTATAGAAGCTATTTCTTTTGAAGAAAGAATATTAGCTAATGATATACAAGATGCAGTTGCTAATCACCCTATAGCTTCTGAATTATTTTCTAAAGGAAAACCAGAGCAAAGTTTTTGGTGGGACCATGAAGAAACAGATTTATCTCTAAAATGCAGAGCTGATTGGATTAATGGCGATACAGTTATTGATCTAAAAACTACTGCAGAAGGTGGAGCACATGAAGATGTTTTTTCTAAATCTATTGGAAATTTTTTATATCATCTTCAAGCTGCACATTATTTAGAAGGTACTAATGTTTTAGGCTGCACTAAATTTGTATTTGTAGCTGTTGAAAAGGTTTATCCTTTCAATATTGGAGTTTATGAACTTGATTCTGAATCTATAGAAGAAGGTTTACGTTTACAGAAAGAATCTTTAAAAAGAATATCTAAATATGTAGAAACTAATAACTGGCCTTCTTATAACACTAAAGAAGAAGGAATTAAAACTATTAGCATACCTTATTGGGCATTTAAAAAATGACTGAAACTAATCCAAAAATAGAGACACAGTCTCCTAAAATTCGTTTTATTTTTGCTTTACAAAAAGCACAAAGTGAATTTCCTTCTTTAGTAAAATCTAAGCATGTTGATAACGGTAAATTTGGCTATGATTATTTACCTTTAGAACAAATGCTTTCTTTAATACAACCTGTTTTACATAAAAATGGTTTTCATTTATCTCAACTTTTTGGTTACACGCCAACAAGTCAAACCCTAATAAAAACAAAATTAGTGCATATTGGTGGCCATGAAGAAGTAAGTGAATTACCTTTATTTCTTCCACCTCGTGATTTACAAAAGAAAAACGAAGCTCATGTTTGGGGTGGTGCTGTTACCTATCAAAGAAGATACAGTATTAAATTAATTCTTGGTTTAGAAACTGATATGGACAATAACATGGAAATTGAAGAAGAAAAACCTAAGAAAAAACAATCTAATAAATCTGTTAGTCAAAAATCACCTACTTTTGCTTTAGCTAAAGATGCTATTGAAAAATGCAATGATCTTAAAAAACTTGATTCTTATACTGATTCTTTTAACGATAGATTAAATGAAGGCAAAATAACTGTTGAAGAACACGTTAAATTACTTGATTTATTAGAAACTAAAATCGTAAATCTTACTGAAGCAATGAATAGCTAATGGAAAAACAGTATTTAACAACTAAAGATCTTGCTTATAGATATGCTTTAAAACCTGCAACTATTAAAAGTTGGCGAGATAAAACTAAAGCAGGTAAACAAACAGGTCCGACCTGGTATACATTACCTCAAAACCGAGTGGCTTTAGGTCATTCAAGAGTTCGATATGAACTGCACCAAGTTCTAGCTTGGGAAGAAGCTCACAACATCACACCAATTCATTCTTTTTAAAATCATGGCTTTCGAAAAAAAATTTGATCCAGCGCTTTCTCTACCTGTTAATTTTTCAGTTAGAGACAATAAATATGAAAATACTAGAGAAAAATATCCTAAGCAAATGCGTTTGTTTATTCCATTAACTTCTGTTGATGAATTTTGTGCTCATATTAAAGCTGCAGCTGCTGATATAGATTTTCAGAAAACAGGTAAAGTTTATGATATGAGAACAGGTGAAAATGAAGAAGTTTTAGGAATTTATCTTAATGGAAACGGTAGAAAAAATAAATTTGAAGAAGATGAAGATTCATGTTTTGGAACTATAAACCCTAGAAGAATAGAAACTACTACTGAGGAGATTCCCTTCTAATGTCTAAATTTAACCCGCAAAAAAACACAACTGAATTTATTCAACATCTAGAAATGGGTGTTGAAGAAATGGGTTGGAACTTTATGGATTTTTTTCCTACTCCTGTAACTATGAGCAATGGAGAAGATGGTTATATATTTTCACAGGTTAAAGATTGTGAAAATGCAGATCATTCTGTTTGTGTTCTAAACGAAGGTATTACTTTTCCAGAACCTAATAAAACTACGATTATGTTCAGTAAAGAACAACCTCCATCAATAGTTGCTATTTTGTTTTTAACTTCAATGATTAAAGGCGAAATAATAAATCCTCAATGTCCTAGTTGTAGTAAAAAACAATGAAACTAAATGAAAATCAATTTTTTTTAATAGCTGTTTCTCTTATAGAAAAAAAACAGGCTCTTTTAAAAAAAACAATGGATAAGTATTGTATTGAACTAATCAATGAAATAGACCAACTTTTAGATAAATTAGAAAAAAGTAATCCTGAATTAGAAGGAATAATTGATCTTATCTATAAAACACAAAACTATTTACTATGACTGAACAAGAATATGACATGGCAATGTCTCAACTAAATGATCGCTATTTAAAAGAGTCAACTATGACTAATGAAGATTATTTACGAGATAAAAAAGCTATTGAAATTGAATACTTAAAAACTAAATTTAATTCAAATGCTTAATTCTGGCTATCCAAAATTAACTTTTAATAATAATAATGAATGTACCGTTACTACAACTGGTGATGGTACTATTCGTACTTGGACAGGCGAATATGAAGAAGATACTAGACCAGAACATGTAAAGTTTTTTGGTATGGACGAAAAAACAATACATGAAAAATATGGAATTTGTTTTAAAGAAACTGACATATTTATAAATGGAGTAAGACAATATGAAATGTCAAGCGACTTTGAAGCTATGTTATGGCTTATAAGAAAAGGCTTTGTTAAATATGTTAGAGGTAAAGAAGTTTGGAATGAAGAAGCAATTGACGAAGGTTGGGAAAATGCCTGGACACCTCCAGAAAACTATAAAGCACCTAAAAAATCTAAAGAATTAGGTCATGTTTATTTTGTTGAAAGTCAAGGTTACTGGAAGATTGGTAGAGCTACAGCTGCAAGAATAAAAATTAGAATTAAAGAACAACAACCTGATAAAGTTTTAGCTGTTAGTCCTATTACTAGTAAATTTAAAACACTAGAAAGAAAGCTACATAAAATGTTTAAAGATAAAAGAGTTCTTAAATATGAAGTTTTTAGGAATCTTAATAAAGATGATATAAAAGTAATTATGAATGAATTAGGGAATAAAATTAACGTAGATATTTAGATTTATGAAAAAAACTAAATTTCCAGAAAATCCTTATATTGGTAGAATTTTTTATGATGGTGAAAAAACCTATGAATATATAACTAATCCTTTTTATAAACAGATTCCAGGAGTAAAACCGCAACCTTGCTGGATTGATATTTCACTAGAGCTAAAATGACTAAAAAAGTACATTCTTCTGTAAAACTTAAAAGATTAAAAGATATAAGACGCAAAAATTTAGAAAAAAACTTTTTAGATATTCAGCTAAAAGGACAAGATCACTATGTTTTTATTAAAGAAAATGGCAAAGCGCAGGTAGTATTTGAAGAGGGTAGATGGGTTAAAGAACATATAAAAACAGCAGTAGTTAAATTTAATTATGAAATAAGTAAAATAGAAAATTTATTAATTAGAGATTTTAGTGATAGCGAAATAGAAGAATATAATAGAAGATATACCTGAAAAAAATGCCATTAAAACGCGGTAAATCTCAAAAATCTATTTCAGCTAATATAAGATTGCTTAAAAAAGAGGGAAAAACTGAAAAACAGGCTATAGCAATCGCATTATCTAAAGCAGGTAAAAAGAAAACTGCTAAAAAACGTAAAAAAAGGTAAGATTAAAACAGCTACTTAATTTGTTATGCCTTCTCACTATGGTTCAATGAAGCCTAAGGGCAAAAAGAAAAAAAAGAAAGGAGGTAAGAAATAATGGGTTATATATTTAAAGTTCAAGGTGAATCCAAGCCTAAAGCTGAAAACTGCGAAGTAAAGCCTAAAGCAACAAAAAAATCTAAAAAATCTAAAAGTGACTAGAAAAATGAGGCGCGTGCCTAAAGATAAAAAAACAGGTTTACCTAAAAAATATCTTGCAGGCGCTAAAAATAAATCTGCAAAAGCAGCAGAAATAAAACGCACAGCAGCTGCTTATAAACGCGGAGAAAAAATAGATTTAAAAGCAATTTCTAAATTCAGAGCTTCACAAAATGCCAAAAACAAAAAGAAAAAAAAGCGCTGATACACTAACTGCAACGCTTAGTGCTAAAGCTAAAAAATCTATCTATACTGTTGGAGATTTGCGCAAAGTTTATAAGAGAGGAACTGCTGCTTATATGAGTTCTGGTTCTAGAAATGTCACGGTTGGTGCCTGGTCTATGGGTAGAGTAAATAGTTTTATTTCGGGTGGAGGTGCTAGAAAAGCTGATATAGATATACATAATGCTCGAAAAAAATCACCTAAGAAAAAATGAAATTAACTACTAGACAGAAAAATGTTTTAGAAAAACATCAAAAAACACATGGACATTCGAAAAAACACATGGAATATATGAAGCGTAAAATGCGCGAAGGTGTTAGCTTTACAGAAGCACATAATATGGCTATGAGGAAAAAAGGAAAATGACTGAAAAAGAAAAAATTCAACGTAAATTAAAAAAATATGGTTTAACTGCTGTTAATAAAGCAAAAAAAACTCCGAATCACCCTCGAAGTTCTCATGTAGTACTAGCTAAAAAAGGTTCAGAAACTAAATTAATAAGATTTGGACAGCAAGGAGTTACTGGAGCTGGTAAAAATCCAACAACAAAAAAAGATAAAGATAGAAGAAAATCTTACTATGCTAGACATAATGCACAGAACCCGAATCCTGGTATATTTTCTGCTTTATACTGGTCTCATAAGGTCAAATGGTAAATTTTAGGTATATTATTAATAATTAATAAGTTTTTTTATGACCGAAGAACTACAAAAACCAAATCCTTCACCTGAACAATTTGCAGCTTTACAGGAAGAATTACAGAAATTAAAAGCTAATAATGCAAAATTATTAGATCAGAATATAAAAGCTAAAGAAGCAGGAAAAGCTATTCCTCCAGATGTTGATGTAAATGCTTTGATAGCTTATAAACAAAAAAAAGAACAGGAAGAACTGGAAGCTAAAGGTAGATATGATGAAGCTGTAGCTAAACAGGCTCAACAATTTAGAGATGCAGAAGCAGCATATAAAGAAAAAATAGAAAAATACGAAAAAAGGCAGAGAGAATTAGAAGTTGAAACGCCTGCTATAACTGCTTTAGCAGATGTAGTACATGATCCTCAGTATGCACTTTCACAAATTAATAAAGAACAATTAACAAGAGAAGCAGATGGAACTGTTGTTATTGTTGATGGATATAATAGAACACCATTAAAAGAGTGGGCTTTAAATTTACCAAGCTGGATTCAAAAACACCCAAAACCTCAAGGCGGTGGTGCACCTTCAGCTAAAAGTACAAATACTACTGAATTTGTTTCTGGAGAAAAAAATCCTTTTGCCCCTGAAACTTTTAATTTAACTGAACAGAGTAGACTATATAGAACAGATATAAATAAATTTAATATGTTAAAAAATGCAGTTAACGGTTAATATAAAGTTAACTTGTTTGTATGAGCTAGGTGTTGTCACCGAAAAGTAAAAACTAATTAACATTTTTTAATGGCTACATTAAGAAGTGATTTAATCATTCCAGAGGTTTTTACTCCCTACTTAATTGAAGAGACTACTGCGAGAGATTCTTTTCTTCAAAGTGGGGTTGTGACACCTTTGGCTGAATTAAATCTATCCTCCACTGCCGGGGGCGATTTCGTGAAAATCCCATTTTACAAGGCAAATTTATCAGGCGATTTTGAAGTTCTAACAGATTCAACTTCATTAACTCCAGGCAAAATTACAGCAGATTCCCAAGTGGCAGCAGTGCTCCACAGAGGGAGAGCATTCAGTTCACGTGATTTAGCTGCACTTGCAGCAGGTGGCGGACCTGACCCAATGGCTGCTATTGCACAAAAAATGGCTGCTTATGTAAATAACCAGAAACAGAAAGATTTATATTCTTGTTTAACTGGTGCATTTGGTTCTATTAATGCAAACGATAGTAATTCAGCATTATTTGCTTTAACTATCGATTCTGAATCAGGTGATACTCCAACAGTTTTAAGCCCACGCCACGTTGCAAAAGCTAAAGCACTTCTAGGAGATCAAGGAGAAAAACTTTCAGCAATTGCTATCCACTCAAATTGCTACTATGACTTGGTAGAACGCAATGCGATAGATAGAATTTATGATAATACAGGTGCTCCTGATACAGCAGCTGCTTCAGGTAGTACTGCTAATGCGTTTCCTGGAACAACTTCAATCCCGACCTTCATGGGGCTCAGGGTAATTGTTTCGGACGATATTCCTACTACAGGATCTGGTTCCAGTACTGAGTATTCAGCGTTTTTCTTTACTCAAGGAGCTATCGTGACAGGCGAGCAGGCACCAATTAGAACTCAAACAGATAGAGATATTCTTGCTTTAGAAGAAGCAATGGCTGTGGACCTCCACTATATCTATCACCCAGTTGGTATTAAATACGCTGTATCTACTGTGAATCCAAACAGAACTGTATTGGAAACAGTAGCATCTTGGTCGAAAGTGTATGAAACAAAAAATATCGGTATTGTGAGAGCAACTATCGTTTCAAACCAAGATTAAGGAGTAATTTATTATGCCTTCTTTATTTGAAGTTACAGCTGGAAGCCTAGTCGGACCTACCTCTGGAGGTACTGTTACTCAGGCTACAAACAAATCTACTGGAGTTACTCTTAATACAGAGTCTGGTCAGATTACTATGAACAATGCTCAGCTAGATGCTGGCACAGAAGTATCTTTTACAGTTACTAATAGCAAGATTGCAGCAACAGATGTTGTTGTAGCTTGTCATGGTTCTGCTGGTACTGCAGGTTCATATCTTGTAAATGCTAATGCTATTGCTTCAGGTTCTTTCGCAGTAACAGTTTCTAATGTTTCTGCAGGAAACCTCAGTGAAGCTATTGTTATTAATTTCGTAGCACTTAAAGGTGCTTCTAGCTAATGGCAATTTACGCATTTAGGCGTATGAGGAAACAAAATGAGGCTGCTGAAAAAGCAGCTTCTGTTTCTTCTATAAAACCGCAAAATTTAGAAATTAAGCCTAAAAACAAAAATTTAAATGGCAATAACAATAACAGCAACAGTAGGAAGCGCGTCAGCAAATAGCTATCTTACTCTTTCAGATGCAAATGCTATTATCGAGGGCTTAGTTCTTGATGATGATGTTACAGCGTGGGATAATTCAACTACAGATAATAAAAATAGAGCTTTATTTACAGCTACACAAAGAATTGATAGAGAACGTTTTTTAGGTGCAAGAGTAGCAGATACTCAAGCTTTACAATGGCCTAGAAGCGGAGTTAGAAAACCTGATACTTACACAAATTTATATGGTTTATCTTTTCCTAATAGATTAGTTGCTGATTATTATTCTGATACAGAAATTCCTACAAGAGTTAAAAATGCCCAGGCAGTTCTTGCTGTTTACTTGAATAATAATAGAGATGGTTTAGGATTAAGTGGATTAGAAGATTTTTCTAATGTTTCAATCGGTAGTTTGAACGTGACACCTAACTTTTATGGTGCAGTTGGAGCTGATCGAATACCACCACTTGTCGAACGTTATCTATCAGGCATTAGAATAAGTGGACCAGGCAACATTTCAATTCGGAGGTCTTAATGATGGGTTACGGTTACGATTATCCAGCAGCAAAAATTATCAATGACACTGCAGCACATACAGGAAGATTTGGTAAAATTGTTGCTATACAGGATTCAGTAATAAATACTTTAGTAGCTGAAAATATTACTGGTGATTTAACAAGTTTACAATTTAAATCAACTGCAGAAATTTGCGGAGTAATTACAAGCGTTAAATTAGATAGCGGAACTGTTATTGCATATTCATTATGAGTATTGCTTCTGCTCTAAAAAAAGCAGCTTCTAAAGCATTAAAAAAGCTTGGAGGAGATGTAACTATAAGACAAGTTACAGCGGGTTCATATAATACAACTACAGGAGCTATTACTGAATCTACTTCTGATACAACTATAAAAGGAGTTTTAAGTAATGTTACAAGAAACGAAGTAAATAATTTAATAGAATCTCAAGATAAAAGGCTTACTATATCTGCAGGCGATTTAAGTTTTGTACCAACTACAAAAGATAGAGTTTTAATAAGTAATGTTGAATTTAAAATAGTCCAGGTAATTCAAAATGAACAAAATAATACAGCTATTAGTTTTGATCTTATTCTGAAGTAAGCATGACAAGAAGAATTAGACTAGATCAAATAGATGATGTTATGAGAGAAGCAGTTGTAGATTTAGTAAAAGCAACTACTTTAGAATGGACTCGAAGAGTTAAAAAAGCTACACCAGTTAGAATTGTTTATGAAGGAGAACCTAAGGGAGGAGGAGATTTAAGAAATGCCTGGCAAACTCAAATTAAACCATTTAATGGAACAATAATAAATAATTTACCTTATGCAGAACCTGTTTGCTATGGAGTTAATTTACCGCCTAGTTGGAAAGGAGTTTATAGAACTAGACAAAGAACAGTTAAAGGTTATCCAGAACTTATAGGAAAAGAATTAAATACTTATGTTGCTAGACAATATGCAAAAATACTAAGAAAAAGTTAAATGGCTGCTACAGATTTAAACACAGTTAGATCAACTATTGAAGCTAGATTAGCAACTGAATTAGCTTCAAGTCCTGCTATACCAGTAGTTTTTAGTAATATGGCTTTTGATTCTACAACTGAAGATACTTTTGTAACTTGTGAAGTAAGTTTTGGAACTCAAGAAAATATTTCTATGGGCGATTCTTCTAGTGCTAATAATTTTATAAACGGATTGCTAACTTTAGATATATTTACAGAAGAAGGAATAGGAGCTGGAGCTAATTTTACAATTGGCAAAAGATTAAGAGACTTATACAATAGAGTCACAGTTTCTAATGTAATTTTTGATTCACCTATTGGACCTGAAATTTTACAATCAAGTCCTGAAGGTAAATTTCAAACACAATTGAGAATTACTTTTGAAACATTTGAAGAATTTTAATTATGACTATTGAATTTACAGAAGAAATGCTTGATGCTATTGAAGCAGTAAAAGGAAATAGAAATCCTAATTATTGGGACGCAAGATGCAGGCGATATATGGAAAATTCAAAAAATTCTAAAAAAGATGCAAAAAAACCTGAAAAAGGTTAATCTTATATAAATAATTCTTTTTTTTGTTATGTCTGCTATCAAGGGTGATGTAGGTAAAATTATGTTTGAAAATGCGGGAGGCACAGAAGCCGACGTAGGACAAACTAGAGCTTGGTCTTTATCTATTACTAAAGATACAATGGAAACTACAAAACAAGGAGATACATTTAAATCTCGTGTAGGTGGTTTAATTGATGGTTCTGGAACTGCAGAACTTTTATATAATCCTAGTGAAACAGGCGCAGGTTATACAACTTTTATTGATGATATTTTAACTACAGGCGATAGTGGAGATGCTTTATTTGAGTTATTTCCTGATAGAGATACATCAGCTAAAAAAATAAGTTTTGCTGGAATTATTACTAATGCAGAATATGGTGCAACACTTGGAGAAATTCAAGTTATAAATATTACATTTGAAACAAACGGTACCATTACTTCAGCAATTTAGGTAAGTTTAAAGAACCAACCCTAAATTTTTATGGCAACAAAAAGAACTATTGATTTGCTTACGGAATCGTATAGCGATCAAATGACTAATAGAAGAAAATTTGAATTTAAAAATTCAAACGGTGAAAAAATTTTAGATTTATACTTTAAACCTTTAACAAGAGAAGATAGAATTAGAGCCCAACAGACAGCAACAGATGATCCCACAGGTTTAAAAATAACTACTCAATTACTTTGTGAAAAAGCAGAATTAGAAGATGGAACTAGAGCTTTTCATACAGCTGATGCACCAAATTTACAAAGAGAACTACCTGAAAAAGTTTTAAATGATTTAGAGCTTTTTATGTTTGATATTAAATTAAATATAGATCAAGCAAAAAACGAATTAAGCGAGACAACTGGTTAAATTTTGAGTTTTTTCTCGCTACTGAATTAGGAAAAACAATAAATGAACTTAGAAGTTCTATATCTGAAGAAGAACTAATATATTGGGCTGCTTACTATGAAAATAAAAGAGAAAACGAAAAAAAAGAATATGATCGCCAAAAAGCAAGAAAAAGGTAAAATAGAATAAATAGTTTTTAAATTGTGGCAGAAAGTATTGTAAGACTAAGAGTAGATGCTTCTGGAGCCACAAGAGCATTACAAGGAGTACAAAGACAAACAAACCAATTGCAAAATGCTTTTGGTGGATTAAGAACAGCTATAGCAGGAGTAGGAATAGGTTTTTTAGCTAAACAAACAATATTTGCTGCTGCTAATTTTGAAAAACTAAATCAGCGTTTAAAACTTCTTACTAAAGAAAACGGTACTTTTGAAGCAAGTTTAGATCTAGCTAGAGAAGCACAGCAGAAATTTGGTTTAAGCACTTCAGAATCTTTAGAAGCAGTAACCCAATTAACAGCAAGATTAGGTCCTTTAGGAGTTGGCTTTGAAGATATTTCAACAATACTAATAGGTTTTAATACAGCAGCTATTACCTCTGGTGCGTCTATGGACGAACAGAGAAATGCAATGATTCAGCTGACTCAGGCTTTAGGTTCTGGTGTTTTAAGAGGAGATGAATTTAATAGTATTTCAGAGCAAATGAATACAATATTACCTGCTGTAGCACGAGTAATGGGAGTTGAAACAGGTGAATTAAGAAAAATGGCTGCACAAGGATTAATAACAAAAGATGTGATGATAGAAGCTTTTCAACTTATTGCTAAAGAAAGCGGAGGAATGCTTAAAGAACTTATTAAAAATGATCCAACAATGGTATTTAAAGTTCTTGGAAATGAAGCAGAAGCATTATCTATAGCTATAGGTCGATTATTAGCGCCTGTAGTTTTAGATGCAACTAAGCTATTAACTAAATTAATTTCAGAATTAACAAGCTTTTTAGAATCAGAAGCAGGACAGGTAACTTTAGCTTTTGTAGGTATTGCAGCAGGAGTAAAAGCATTATCAATTGCTATACCTGCTGTAGTTGGAACTTTATCTACATTTATTGTCCAGGCACAAGTAACAGCTGCTTCTTCTGCTTTAGCTGCTACTGGTTTAAAAGGTATGGCTGCTAGTTCATTTTTAGCTGCAGGCGGTATTACTAAAGCGACAGTAGCTTTAACTGCTTTTAAAATGGCTTTGGCAAAAACTGGTATAGGTTTAGCTGTTATTGCATTTGGTGCTTTTGCTACTGAAATCTTAAAAGTTATTAATGCACAGAAAGAGTTTAATAGAGTTTTAGAAGAAGGAACTGTTGCTCAAACAAAAGCCTTGATAGAAGAAACTGAACAAAAAATTGCAAAATTAACAGAAAGTCTAGAAAAGAAAAATATTGTAACAGATTTTTTTGCTGAAATGTTACATGGTGTAGGCAGCACACATATGGCTCAACATGAAATAGATCTATTAGAAAAAAAATTAGAAAAATTACAAAATAGATTAACTAAAGCTGGATTTGAAGAAATGGATAGACAGGTTCAATCTTCTGCTAAAGCACTTAGAGAACAGAATAAAAGTTTAGCTAAGAATTTAGAAATTAATGCAGAGGTTACAGAATTACAAAAATTAGAAAAAGAACATGAATTGGCAATTGCTGAAATAATTGAAGAACATGGAGTTGTTCGCGGTCAGGAATTAATACTTTTACAGAACGGAAATTTTGAACTAAAAAAACGAGGCTTGCAAATGAAAGAAAATCAAAAAGATGCGGAAAAGTTGAAAGATGCTTTTAAACAGATTGGAGATAATATTGCAACAGGTATTACTGATGCATTAGTTGGTGCTATTCAAGGAACTAAGAGTTTAGGTGAAGCAGCTAAATCAATTGTTAATGATCTGGCAACTTCTTTATTAAGACTTGGCATAAATACACTTTTAGGAAAAGTTTTTGGATTTGGAATATTTGGTGGCGGTGGCGGTGGCGGTGGTACCTTACCAGCTTCACCAATAATGGTTGCAGCTAATGGTGGTTTTATTCCTGGAGGCAGACCTTCACTTGTAGGAGAAAAAGGTCCTGAATTATTTACGCCTGCAAGAGGGGGATTTGTTACTCCAAATAGTATGCTTGGCATGGGTGGAAATATTAATATTAATGTAGCTGTAGATGCAGGAAGTTCAGAAACTACATCAGATGCTAGTAGAGGGAAAGAACTTGGCGTAGCTTTAGCTGGTGCTATACAATCTGAATTAATAAAACAAAAAAGACCAGGCGGTTTATTAGCAACTTAAATGGCAACTTTTCCATCAATTACACCAACATATACAGGATTTTCTAAATCAACAGAACCTGCTGTAAGAACAGTAAGATTTGCAGATGGATTTGAACAGAGAATATTTTTTGGTTTAGCTAGTAACCAAATAATGGAAAGATATAATTTAAATTTTGAATTATCTGAAACTGAAGCAGATGTTGTAGATGCTTTTTTAACAAGTAGAGCAAGAGATCAGGCAAGTTTTACTTTTACACCGCCAGGAGAAGGTTTATCTAAAACTGGTACATATTCACAATCTGGAACTACAGTAACTATTACTATTACTAATCATGGAGTAGCTTTAAATGATGTTTTAACAATAGATTATACTTCTGGTTCTGCTACTGATGGTTCTTTTGCTGTTGCTTCTATAACTAGCGATAATGTTTTTACTGTAACTGCAGCTTCTAGCGCTACTAATAGCGGAAATGTATCTATTACTTTGTCAGGTGCAAAACAATTTGTTTGCGAAGGCTGGAAAAAAAGTATTCCCTATAATAATAGAGCTACAATTTCAGCAACTTTTAGACAAGTTTTTGAACCATGAGTACAGATAAAATTGTTAGTGAATTACAAAGCACTAATCCATCTGCAATTATTGAATTATTTACTTTAACTTTAGATAATACTTTGCATGGAGCTACAACTACTTATAGATTTCATGCTGGAACAAGTTTAAAAGAAAATGGAGATATTATATGGGCAGGAAATACATATACTAAATTTCCAGTAGAAGCAGAAGGTTTTAAATATGGAAAAGGTCAGCTTCCTAGACCTACATTAACTTTTAGTAATGCTTTAGGAACTATTTCTGCTATTTTGCTTGTAGTAAATGGAGTAACTACCGGAAATGATTTAACTGGAGCAACTGTAGTAAGAATAAGAACTAAAGCTAAATTCCTTGATGCAGCTAATTTTCCTAGTAATGTAAATCCATTTGGAACTCCTGATAGTACAGCAGAATATAAACAAGAAATATTTGTAATAGATAGAAAATCAGCAGAAAATAGAACAGTTGTACAATTTGAACTTGCAGCTGCTATAGATATGGCAGGAGTTCGAGCACCAAAGCGTCAATGTACTCGGGCAGAATTTCCTAGTATTGGTTTAGTTACAGGCTAATGTGGAAACAAAAAGCATTATTACATGCAAAAAAAGAAGATCCTAAAGAATCAGTAGGAGTTTTATTAAATATAAAAGGGAAAGAAAAATATTTTCCCTGTAGAAATTTATCAATGAACAGTAATCAATGTTTTATATTAGATCCTGAAGATTACGTAAAAGCTGATAATTTAGGCGAAATAATAGGTATAGTACATTCACACCCGACAACACCTCCAGAGCCTTCTGAAGCCGATAGAGTATCATGTGAGCATAGTAATTTAAAATGGTATATAGTAAACCCTAAGACTGAAACTTGGGGATATTGCGAACCTTGTGGATTTAAACCACCTTTAAGAGGTCGGCAATGGGTATGGGGATTACAAGACTGTTATTCGTTAGTTAGAGATTGGTATAAACAAGAAAAAAACATAGAACTAAAAGACTGGCAAAGACCAACAACACCAGAAGAATTTTTATTAAATCCTATGTTTGAACAATGTGCCTGGAGAACTGGATTTAGGGAATTAAGATCAGATGAAAAATTAATTAATGGTGATCTTTTATTTATGTCTATAGGTTCTCCTGGATTAAATCATGTAGCTATTTTTTTAGATGGAGATGTTTTACATCATTTAGCAGATAGACTATCTTGTAAAGAGCCATATTCGGAGTGGCTTTTAAAATGTACTGGTAAGAGGTTGCGTTATGCTTCGTAAAATCAAACTTTACGGTGACTTAGCAAATCAAGTAGGCCATAAAGAATTTGAAAATATTAAAGTTCATAATGTAGCAGAAGCAGTAAGTTTTTTAATAAATAATTTCCCACATTTAGAAAAATATATGTCAGATAAATATTATAAAATTATTGTAAATAATGAAGATATTGAACAAAATGAATTACATGATCCTATAGGTAAATCTGATATTTCTTTTGTACCTGTTATAAGTGGATCTGGAGGTAACGTTGGAAAAATTTTTTTAGGTGTAGCTTTAATTGGATTATCTTTTACTCCAATGGGTGCAGGATTATTTGCAGGAGGTTCAGGAGCAGGATTAGCAGGAGGAGGTGGTTTGATGGGTGCAACTGGACTTTATGCTGCAGGAGCTTATGGTTCTGCTGCTTTAGGTTTAATTGGTGCAAGTATGGTTTTAAGTGGTGTTAGTGGAATGTTATTTCCAATGCCTAAACAGCCTGAATTTTCTAGTGAAAGTGATCCAAGAATTTCTTTTAGTTTTTCAGGTACTCAACAAACTAGCCGAGCAGGAACTCCAGTACCTATTGTATATGGAGAAATTTTTACAGGCTCTGTTGTGATTTCTGGTGGTATTGATACGGAGCAAGTTCAAGCATGACTAATAAAAGAAAAATTATTCGTGGTTCAGGCGGACCTCCACCACCACCTACACCAAGACAGCCTACAAGAACTCCTGATACGCTTCACAGTAAGCAATTTGCAACATTTCTTGATTTAATTAGTGAAGGAGAAATTGAAGGAAGTGCTACTGCTTCGAAAGAAGGAATAACAGATAAAACATCTACAGCGTATATAAATGCGTATTTAAAAGACGTATTTCTTAATGATACGCCTGTTTTACAGGCATCTGCAGATTCATCAAATCCAGCAGATACAGATTTTAATTTTCAAAATGTAACTTTTACTCCGCGTTTTGGCACTGCAAATCAAACAAAAGTTGATGGTATTGAAAGTTCTTCTTCAATAACTCCTGTTGGAGTAACAGTAACAGCTTCTTCACCAGTAACAAGACAAATTACAAATTCAAATGTTGATCGAATTAAAGTAACAATAAGTTTTCCTCAATTACAAAAAGCAACAACAGAAGGTGATCTTTTAGGCTCGTCTGTTCAATTAAAAATTGCTGTTCAATATAATTCAGGCGGTTTTACAGATGTTATTACAGATACAATTACAGGTCGAACTGCAGATGCGTATCAAAAAGATTATTCAGTAAAAATTACCGGTTCTTTTCCTGTTGATATAAGAGTTTCAAGAGTAACTGCAGACTCAACAGATTCATCTTTAATTGATTCTTTTCAATTTGCTAGTCTGGCAGAAATAATAGATGATGCAAGTACTTATGCAAATTCAGCATATAACGCTATAAGGCTTGATTCTCAGCAGTTTAGTTCTATTCCACGCCGAAAGTTTCGTATTCGGGGCATTAAAGTAAGGATTCCTGGAGCAGGAGCATCTAGCTCTGGTACTCCTACTGTAGATAATACAACTGGCAGAATTATCTATCCAGATGGATATATTTTTAATGGTGTTATGGGTTCTGCTGTCTGGTGTTCTTGTCCAGCAATGATTCTTCTTGATTTGTTAACAACTGAAAGATATGGATTTGGTACTCATATTACAGATAGTTCAATTGATTTATTTTCTTTTGTAACTGCTAGTAAGTTTGCAAATACACTTGTTGATGATAATTTAGGAGGACAGGAAGCAAGATTTTCTTGCAATGTTAATATACAATCTTCTAGCGAAGCATTTGATCTTATTAATGAATTAGCTGGAGTAATGAGAGCAATGCCTATCTGGTCAACAGGTAGTGTTTTATTAGCTCAGGATTCACCTAAAGATGCTTCTTTTATATTTTCTTTAGCTAATGTTTCTAGCGATGGTTTTAACTATACAGGTTCAAGTTTAAAACAACGACATTCAGTTATTTCAGTTTCATATTTTAATATGGATTCTCAAGAAATAGATTTTGAAATTTTTGAAAATACTTCATTAATAAATAAAATTGGAACTGTTGTAAAACAAGTAAAAGGTTTTGGGTGTACAAGTAGAGGACAGGCTCAAAGATTAGCAAAAGCTATTTCATTTTCTGAAGGTAATGAATCTGAAATTTGTACTTTTACAACTTCTTTAGAAGCAGGACTTTTAGTGCGTCCTGGAGCTGTTATTGAAATTAACGATCCTGTTCGTGCAGGCGTTAGACGTGGAGGAAAACTTTCAGCGGTTAGTTCTACTACTGTAGTTACAGTTGATGATACACAGTTTACAGATTTACCTACTACAGATAGTCCAACATTAACTTTAGTTTTACCTGATGGAACTATAGAAACTAAAGATATTTCTGATATTTCAAATGGCGTTATTACTGTAAGTTCAGCTTTTTCACAGACACCTAACGTAGGTACAAATTATTTAATACAAAATACTACAGTACAAGCTCAAAAATTTAGAGTAATTACAGTAGAAGAAATTGATGGAATAAATTATACAATTACTGCTCTATCTTATATAAATGAAAAATACGCATTTATTGAAGATGGATCAACTTTATCTACAAGAACAGTTTCAAAATTAAATAACTTACAACCACCACCTTCTAACCTTTCTGCTATTGAAACTATTGTTCCAATTAATAATCAAGCAGTTTCTAAAATATTTTTAAGTTGGCAACCAATAAATGGTGTTATTGAATATCAAGTTAATTATAGATATGAAAATGGAAATTTTGTATCTGAAAAAGTTTCAAGACCTGATTTTCAAATAATAAATAGTCAACTTGGTACTTATGAATTTCAAGTTTTTAGTTATAACGTTAATGGACAACTTTCAGCAACTTCTAATGATTTAACTTTTGAAGCGGTTGGAAAAACTGCTGTTCCTCAAGATGTTACGAATCTAACAATAGAACCTGTAAATGACCAATTTGTAAGAATCCGTTTTGATAAAGCTACAGATGTAGATGTAACACACGGGGGAAACGTAGTAGTAAGACATTCAAGCAAAACAGATGGTACTGGTACTTTTACAAATTCTGTTGACTTAATCCCTGCTCTACCCGGATCTGTCAGCGAAAGTTTGATACCTGCTATTGATGGAGAGGTAATTTTAAAATTCCGCGATGATGGAGGACGTCTTAGTGATGGAGAAGCATCAATTATTGTTACTTCACCTGATCCCTTACCTAAACTTACAGTTATTCAAGATAGAGAAGATACTGATTCGCCGCCTTTTGCGGGTACAAAATCTGATTGTTTTTTTAGTGATGAAGTTAATGGTCTTGTACTTGGTTCAACTACTACTTTAGATTCTGTCAGCGATTTTGATTTAATTGGAAATTTAGACTTTCTAGGTGCTGTTGACCAAACAGGAGGAACTTATGACTTTGCAAACGTTCTTGATTTAGGAGGAAAACAACCACTTAAATTAAAACGACACATGGTTACACAAGGCTTTTATCCAGCAGATTTAATAGATAGCAGAACAGCAAATATAGATACCTGGACAAACTTTGATGCTGCAACCGCTTTTGATGTTAATGCACGTTTACTTGTTGCAACAACTGATGATGACCCTTCGAGCGGATCTGCAACTTTTTCATCTTTTCAACCTTTTGCAAATGGAACATATGTAGGAAGGGGTTTTAAATTTAGGGCTGAATTAACAACAAATGACCCTGCACAAAGTATAGAAATCGATCAACTAGGATATACAGCTGAACTTGAAAGAAGAACCGAAACAGTTAATAGTCTTATTGCAAGCGGTACTTCTACTAAAGCTATAACTTTTACAAATACATTTTTTACAGGTACTTCTGATTTAGGAGGTTCTACAACTGCATATCTGCCAACAATAGGAATTGTTATAGAAAATGCACAATCTGGTGATTTTTTCAGCTTATCTAATATTTCAGGTACTGGTTTCTCTATTGATATAAAAAATGGATCAAGTTTTGTTAATAGAAATTTTAAATATACTGCAGTTGGTTTTGGTCGAGGATCTTAAATTGTGATACCCTTAAATAAAAATACATAGAACATGGCAACGCACGATTACGTTATTGATAATAGTACAGGAGCTAATGTAAGATCTGATATAAATAATGTATTAGCTGCAATTGTAAGTAATAATTCATCTTCATCTGAACCCTCTACAAAATATGCTTATCAGTGGTGGGCTGATACAAACGAAGGTGTTTTAAAAATAAGAAATAGTGCTAATAATGGTTGGGTTACTCTATTACAATTAGATGGAACATTAACTCTAGAAGATGGTTCTGCAAGCGCACCTGCTTTAGGTTTTCGTGATGATTTAGATACTGGTATTTTTTCAAGTGCAGCAAATAATTTAGATATTGCTACAGGAGGATCTGTAAGAGCAAATATAAGTTCGACAGGCTTGAACGTAACAGGAACAGTTACAGATGATGGGGCAGTACATGATGGCAATGTTGATTTAAATGGCAATATTGATGTTTCTGGAACTTCAACATTAAATGGTGCAACAACTTTTACTGATGATGTTACTTTTGATGGTGCTACTGCTGGAAGAGATATTGTTTTTGATAGGTCAGATAATGCACTAGAGTTTGCTGATAACGCAAAAGCTATTTTTGGAACTGGTGCAGATTTAGAAATTTACCATTCAGGGTCAGAAACTTTTATACATGATAATGGTACTGGTGGATTAATTTTAAGAAGTAATGCTTTAAGAATTAATAATGCTGCTAATGATGAAAATATGATAGTTGTTAATGAAAATTCCGAAGTTTCTTTATATCACAATAATGTTAAGAAAATAGAAACAGCTAGTGGGGGCGTGAGTCTTACAGGAGGAGCAGCAGCAAACGTCACAGCCCTTTCTGATGGGGCAACAATAACAATTGATATGGCTACAGCTTGT
>Ga0209645_1000180_pt1 | contig 33281 bp, 39 predicted proteins | sample ETNvirenome_6_30_FD_184070 | JGI IMG/M metagenome (GOLD analysis project Ga0209645, IMG submission 184070) | Marine viral communities from the Pacific Ocean - ETNP_6_30 (SPAdes) (version 2) | ecosystem: Environmental > Aquatic > Marine > Oceanic | place: Pacific Ocean | collected 2013-06-19
CTCGTGTAGTATCCTGCTGCGGCATGAGATTGGTGATGTTGAACATAATGGATTGGTTTGTTACCTATCCATTCTTTAAGATATTTTGATGGTAAATTACCCCTTGAAAATACTTCACCATATTGACCCGCCTTTAATTGTCTTAATTTTTTCAAATATGGTCGTTCAAAGTATGCAACCTTATCAGGCTTTCCATACCTTAAACAATCTGCTATTAATTGTTTGTTTAAATCAGAATCGTTCTTAACCCCACTATATCTCTCACTATGACCAGCAAATAATACCTCACCATCTTGTATCATAGCTACAGCTGCATCATGATTCAATGCGTTTATTCCTAATATTTTCATATTTCCTCACGATTTTCTTTGTTCGGTACATTGGTAAACTTTTCATTGTCTTTTATTATTGTATTAAATAATTCAATATCTAAATCTAAATCTTTGACTAAATTTGCTAACCCTTTTGTATCTTTGGGTAAACAAGTTCCCCCAAAACCACCGAATTGTTTATTTACTTTTAGGTAGTGACCATCACCAATTCCATGAAATAAAAATGTATCCTTGACAACATCATAATTTGCATCAACCTTTTCACAAATTTTATAAAAAGCATTAGCAAATGTAACTCTCATGGCCTTATAACTATTACTAAAATACTTCATCAATTCTGCCTCAATTGGTTTCATCACGACCGTATGTGTTGGTAAAACTCCGTGACACTCACGAATTAAATTTTCAGTTTTTTTATCTTCAGTCCCAATCACCAAAACATTATTGTTATGTATAAAATCAAATGTTGCACATCTCTCACGGAGAAATTCAGGTACAAAACTAATATTCAAAACTTCACCAAATCTTTTTTTCCATTGGTCAATACTACCAGGTTTTACCGTGCTTTTTACACATACTGAACCTTTATATTGTAAAGAATATAATTCTTCTAATACGCCTTGTACAATACTCGTATCACAATCACCATTTGGTGCACTTGGTGTTGGTACGCAAATATATGTTATTGGTGTTTTTAAAACATCTCTGATATTGGTTTCTAATCGAATATCATGACAAATTGTCTCATGTCCTTGTGTTTTAAATCCGTCTGATATTGCTGTACCTACAAACCCTTTACCTACAATTCCTATATTCATTTGAATCTTCCTCTATAATATTTATGATTAAACTGTTGCTTATCATCAAATGTATTCAATTCTTCGAATTGTTCGTCTTTTGATAATTCACTAAATCTTTTTAATTCGAACAACATATCAGGTGTGATTGATACCTTACCATCACGAGTATCCTCAACATCGGTTATTCTAAAATGTCTTTCTAACATACTGATACCTTGAAATATTGCTTGTTTGCTTATTTGTAAATCCGTATCTATTGGAGATGAGTGGTCACTTAATCCAACATCATCATGTAATTGTTTTAAATAATGTATATTGAACAGATTTGACCTATCAAGTGGTGTTGGATATACACATATACAATGTAGAATAGTAAAATTTGTACCTGATAAGTTTTGTATACATTTTTTTATCTCATCTAAGGTCAAACTTGATGTTGAAAAAATCAGATGTTTATAATTAAATTTATCCAATTTTAAACCATAATCAAATGATTCCATTGAATAGCCACTCAACTTTAAATAATCATAATTTAATGAGTTAAAATAATCATAATGGCTGGTTGAAAAAATTGTCGTCATGGGAATTATATTGTTTTCATTACAAGTTTCAATAAATAATTTTTCATCATCATAACTTAATTCCAACTCCTTGAATCTTTTATATTCTGAATCATATTTTCTGAATGATTCATACTCATCTCTATGAGTTAAGGATTCAGCCTTTATGGATTGTATTTTACATATATCCGCACCATTAAGTGCAGAATCACATATCATGGTTCTAAGTAAATCTATATCACCATTGTGGTTTTGACATAACTCTGAAATTAATTTCATATTATTTGTAAATAAAAGGGTCTCTCTTTTTTATTTCTCTTAATCTTTTTTTATACTGAATGTGTAATTTTATTCTCGTATATAAACTTTTAAACCATTTTATCATTTTTTTCTCCTAAAAAATTTATTATTTTTACACCTAAATCAAAGTTAGACTTTTCATTTGGATGTCCTTGCTCCAATTCATTTTCATCAATACAAAAAGACCTCCAATTATTTATTTTATCTGATGTATTGAAGCTCAAAAAATTAAAAATATTCTTAGTTGGTATAAACTCATCAAGTGAATTAAATATTACTAATTTTCCATTTCTTTTTTTCAAATAATTGTGTAAAAAGATTAATTTTTCTTCTAATTTATTTCTAAGAAATTCTTCGTTATAAAAGTATTTAATGTAAAAATTTAAAAATTGTTTTCTTTCTTTTTCAGATGTCAACTCTGTTATATTTTGACAAAAATTAAATTTATTATTAACCCATAACGAGTCATGATTATCTATTATATTATTCCACTCATGTAGTCTCGTAAGCTGCGTAATTCCAAAAACCACAAGTAATCTATCGTCATCCGAAGTATCATTAAGGTGTTTTATAACTCTCAAATATGAATAATCATTGCTACTACCATGAACCCCTAAATTTACAAATTCCGAATCAAAGTGTCGAGATAACACTTCACCAAAATGATTCTTATTATTCTTACACCATGCAACATAGCTACATCCTGAGGTAATGACTTCATCGTAGGTCATACAAGTTCCTTAATAAATTTTTCATCCGACAGATTTGGTTGTATTGTCATTCTACACCAATTTGTTCTATCATCGTGTGGTATAGAGCAAAATTTTGTCAATACCTTATACCTTTCAAATACTTCTTTGGTATTTTTATTATCTATGCTGTTGTTAAAATGAATCCAATTACAATTGGAATCTATAACTTCGTAATTTTTCAATAACTTTAATATTTTTTTCTTTTCTTTTTTGACCTCTTTTATATAAGTATCTACAATGTCGTAATTGTCCAATAAATGTGAGCAGTACTTCATCGAAATACCACTAATCTCATACATTTGTCTAAATTTTGAAATCAATTCTATGTTTTTTTTATTTGAAAATACCATACCAACTCGACATCCTGCTGCCCCAAGTGCCTTTGAAAATGTTCTCGTCACGATTAAGTTTGGATAATCATCAATATACTTTATCATACTTTCGTTATCCGTGAATTCTATATAAGCCTCATCAATCACAACTGGTAACTTAAATTTCTTTACAAACTGATTATCAAAAATACTCAAAATTTCTTCGTGGGATTTTAGCTCACCCATCGGACTATTTGGATTTGCCAATACTATAAGACCTGTATGATTATTAATAGTATCCTTAAACTTCTCAATATCAATTGTATAATCTTTTTCGTGTGCGACAGTTTTTACATAACATTGTTCAAGTTCAGTATAAACTTTGTACATCGGAAAACTCGGTGTCGTTGATACTATATTTTGGTAGTCATCTAAAAAGGCTTGAAATATACATCTAAGTCCAAAATCAGAACCATTACATAAAAATAATTTTTTGACATCTACTTGACAATAACGACTCAATTGTTTTTTAAATTTTTCTGTATTTGGATAATACATAAAGTCTTCTTGAGTTATAGTCTGTAGAAATGCCTGAAAACCAGGTATTGGTGTAGTTCGTTCACTTTGATTTAAAATGTGATAATAACGAGACTTATCTTCCGTATCAAATTTTCTCTCTATTTCTAATAACCAATTTTTCATTATTATTTTTTTTCGTTTTTTTCCTTGACTCGTGCCTCGATAGCCTTTACAAGTTCTCTTATTTTAGTTCCGTTTCCTTTTAACAAAGCTTCGCGTTTAGCGTTCCAATCAACTTCATCCATGGCAACTTCGTACCAATCGTCTTCTAATTCTTGTCCGTCTTTTATAAAATCTAAAGCAGAATTAAGTTTTTCACTAACTTCTTCTACTGTAAGTTTATTATCGACTAAAATCTTACATAATAAATCTATAAGAACATTTAGTTTATCTACCATTAAAACATATGGACGCATTATTATGCTCATGTTGGCCATCTCACGCCTTTTTGTACATTTTAACTGCATCATTATTAGTCTTGCGGTTTCTTCTCTATCTTTATTTTTTGATAAATCAATACCTCTTTCATGTTGTAATAATAATATTTCACTAATTAATGATTTCATTTTAATTGTATTTCATCCTCAGTAGTAGATGGTAGTCCACCATCTAAAGTTAAACCATAATCCTCTTCAACTCGCACTCTATCATTAAAATGTGGTGTTGAGGCCTCTATTATTTCTAAATCAGTTAACGCTTCTTCTTGATGTATGGTTTTCGGTGGAAAATGAAACCAATCACCCTTATGTAAAATTCTTTCTGTTAATCTTCCATCACCTTTGTCATATCTGACTAACATTTTACCTGACACAATATACCCACACTCGTTCTTTTCATGATGATATTGTAGTCCGCCCCTACTTCCTTTTTTATATTTGATTAATTTGAGTGATAAAACCTTAGATATGAGAACAAGTAATTCTTCACTACCCCATTCTCTATCACCCATACTTTTCTTCTTTGGAAATAAAATATCTTCTAATTTATCATTCATCTGAACATACTATTTTTTTAAAACTGTTGAAAATAAAAAATTTTTATGCAACCTTCTACACTCCACATATCCAAGAGGTTTTAAAAAGTCATTGAAAAATTTTTTTGGTTTATCATCATTTTTATAATCAAAACCTTTTACCTCGACCACCAAATCCGGTAAATTATCTTTTATAATTCTTTTTGCTCCCATCAACACATGGGTCTCAAACCACTCTACATCTAATTGTATGATGGATATTTTTTCATCTTTAGGAATGACTGAATCCAAATCAATACAATCTATGTAATCTCCTTCATCATATGGGGTTTTTCTTTTGAATGATTCGGTATAATCGTGGGATGTCTCATTAACATAAGAATTTCCACCTTTTTTCACGAATCTAAGTTTTTCTTTTTGATACGACAGCCCTTTATTTTCAAGTATGACATTTTCAAGATTATTGATGCGTATAACTTCTTGTGATTGTTCGTAGAAAGATTTGATTGGTTCAAATCCATACACATTACCTTTTGTTGATTTAGAATATGCTGGAAGAAACAAACCTACAAATGTTCCTGCCGTAATTATTGATTTGTTATCGACATTTTTGATTACAAAATTTATAGTTGGAGCCTCATGGATATTTTCACTTTTAGGATGAAACCATTGTTTAACAAAGTTTTCTCCCTTATTCATGTAAATACCATATTTATTGATTGCCTGATGGTCATATGTGTCTTCTAATTTAATTGTATCATCCTTTTTAACATCTACATCGAGTGTTGAGCCAGATATCTGATAAATATTATGAGGCAGTAAACCATCATTCATTGTACATTTGAAATCAAGGTCGTGTTTCTGAATAATAGTCCCCTTTCTTAAATCATGTCTGGCAACTATTTTTTTTCTCATCTTTCTGAGTGGTTCTTTCTCACACTCAAGTAAAAATTTTTTATTACCTAAAAGTTCTGGTATCCTATTTAAATTCCTAACGAGTTTAGTAAGACCTCTTGGTTCGAGAGAAAAGGATTGGTCTGTTCCTTTCCACGCCCTATTCAATGTAAAATGTTTTTCAAATACTCGTGCCCCTAAATAATATGCGAGTGATGCTGCATGTGCACCATTCTCGTGGTCTGACAATCCTATTACATATTCAGGATACACCCTTTTAAGAGTTTTTATTACATTTAAATTCATGTCTTGATATAAAACAGGATATGATGCAGTACAATGTAAGATAACAATTTCATTATTAAATTGAGCTATTGTTCTGACTGCCCTGTCAATGTCCTCCAACTCTCCACCACCTGTACTGAGTATGATTGGTTTTGCAAGTTTTGAAACATATTCTAAAAGTGGTAAATGTGTCATGTCAGCAGATGCTATCTTATATGCTGGTAAATCGAACTCTGCAAGAAAATCAACGCTCTCGAAATCAAATGGTGTTGATAAAAAATGAATGTCTAACTCTTTACTATAATCTTGTAAGACTTTATATTCGTCCTTTCCAAATTCTAAGTATTCCCTATGTTCTCCATAAGTTTTACCAAAGCTATTTCTATTATCATAAGGAGAGTCATACAATTCTTTTGTGAATAATGTTTTGTTGTTTCTTTTTTGAAATTTTACGGCATCAACACCACAATCTTTTGCAGATTTTATCATCTGTAATGCTATATCTACCGAACCTCGATGGTTACATCCTATTTCAGCAATAACGAATGATTTATTTTTATCTTTTTTTAGTTGTTGGAACATAGATTATATTTTTTTGCTATTATTTCTGCCAACCAAAAATCTAAATTTGAATTTATATCAAATGACCTTTCAATTGGTATTTCTATTTTTAAGGATTTTTCACCAATTTGATTTTTTGTTTGTAAAAAATTACTTACTCTTGAGGTTATTATATTACTTCTATAATATGCCTTAGGCAATTCTTGACGATTCACTATTTCTTGACTCTTACTTTCATAATATGATACTAAATAACCATTTTTCTCTTTTAATGCTTTCATGGGTGGCTGTAACGCTTCCGATACGACCATCGAAGAAGTTGCATCTTTATTTGATTCTAAACATTCAATTGACCTATCAATATCTTCTGATAATTGTAATGGTGATGTGGCCTGCAATCTCGTAACAAATTTAGGAATGTATCCTTCATTTTCATACAACCATTCTAACCCATGTAATAAATAGTCACTTTCTAAGGAATTGTCTTGACTTAAAGCTCTTGGTCGTAAAAATGGAACTTCCACACCATAGTTCAACACAATATCTCTGTATTCTTTTGAGTCTGTCGACACGATAATTCTATCAAGTTTTTTTGATTGTAAGGCACATTTGATAATCCAATACACTAAAGGTTTACCACAAAAATTTTTAATATTTTTATCTTTAATACTCTTAGAATTCTTACGAATTCCTATAATTGCTAAGTTACTCATACACCCAATTTTTTTAAAGTTTTATAATTTTCAAAACTATCCAAGACATAGTCGACACCTTTATCGTTGATAATTTGTACAAGTTTTTCACCATTGATTGCAGTTGACTGCTTCCTCTTAAATGGTTTCAGTTTAAAAAGATTTTCACTCCTTACCAATCCGCATGCAATTCCATGTGTTGCTAAGTAAATTTTATTATCAAGAAAAAACTCACCAAGAAAAAATGGAGGATCAGATAATATTGATTGATTCTCACAATTAGAAAATTGTCTGTGAATATCACAAAACACATTCATAGATTCTTGATGACCTATAAAATAATAATCATTAAGTGACCAATCAACTCCGTTGGGCTTATGCATACCATCGAAATTCGAAATGATATTAGGAGCTATAAATTTTTGATTTATATTTATTACACTATTTATAAAATCTTTTGTAAAAATTGAATCATTTCTCGTCCACAAAACTAAATCATATTTTTTATTTTGTCTTTTCAATAAATCAAATACCGAGTTAATAGATTTGACAAAATATTCACCACTCAAATATCTACCATATTCAATCGTATTGGAATCTACCAATTCGTAATCAGTAAGAAACTCACATTTATCGTAATCAATATTTTTGTCCACTCCGAAATTATTATCTTCTCGAACATACACACCATCTTTCCAAGTTGATAGGTAGAAATCAAATGTCACATCAAATAAATCGTTCCAACGAGACATTAGACTTTCGGTAATTTTCCAATACCTTACGAGACCTGATATGCAAACTGCTATTTTCACTATATAGCCAATTCTTTTCTTATTTCATCAAGTTTTTTGAGTGAATCTGACTCGTTAAACAAGTAGTCTACTCCGTGTGAATCGATTTTATTTTGTAACCATTCTGATGTAGGATGTCCTTTTTTTGTCCGTTGATTTCTCATAATCATCGGTTTTAATGCAGAAGCATATTTACAATTTACAATATTATGATTTATCATTTGATTGGCGTTTCCATCGTGGACATTACCATGATTGTTTCCTAATATGTAACAATCGTGATACATATAAGATAATTTGTCCATTGATGCTGTATGTCCATATGAGAAATTATCATCCTTTACAGTAATACCACCTGACCTATTAGATGTAGTACCTTGTGATGTAAAAATTAAATTTGGAGTGAAGTTCTGAATGGGAGTTTCAACAATATTATCTAATAAGAGTTTTGATATAAAAATATCAGGTCTTGTTTGAATCACACAATCATATGATGGTATAGTTTCCATGTAAGAAAAATTATGTAGTTGAGGTGGACAAGTTTTAACTTTTGTACATCTTTCGGAGATACTTCTTCTTAATTCATGTACTTTATACATCAAATATGAAAGAAATAAAAATGAATTTTTTCGATGTGTTGTAAAAATATATTTAGGTATATCATCGAAAGTAAATAAATTATATTTGGTAATAAAATTGAAATTTTGTTTACTAACATTTTTATCTTTCCATGTAGCAAGAAAGAAATCAAATTCGACTTTATCGTATAAATTATTCCAATGTTTAAACAACTGAGAAAAAATATGAAAATCTCTTAACTGACCTGATATGCAAACTGCTATTTTCATTTATCAAAATAACCCATTATTTGATTTTGTCGTTTTCCCATATTGCGTTCTTCGTAAATCCACTCCACACCTTTTTCGTTTAATAGTTTTTCTAAAGTTTCAGATGAAGGAAAACCTTTCTTTTTCATTTTTCCATCACGAATTAATCTCGTGTGAAACTGGTTTCCAACTTTAAAATTATAAATATTTTTGTTAATCAATTGTTGTGCATGCATGAAATGTCCAAATGTTTGATGGTTTGTTTTTTCAATATAACAATCATTATACATTTGTGCAAAATTGTCCATAGCATCAGAATGTGAAAAGAAAAAATTATCATTTGGTATCGAATAACTGAAGTTACCATATTTAGGATCTACTCTTGGAGTAACTACCTTAGTACCGCTAGTGCTGAAAAACATTCCACTCACAACTTGTCTCTTCTCAAATAAATTTAAAATTTCATCTAATGTATTTTTAAATATAAACATATCCTCTCGTGTCTGTACCACAACATCAAATTTTTTTCCACAACTTTCTTCATATCTTTTTCTCATACTCTGAACATTGTGTAATTGATAACTCATAAAAGGACCTGTATGGTCATGAATATCTAATATATTTTTTGGTATTGAATTAGTTGATAAAAAATCTACTTGTTCTATAAAATCAAATGTCTTTGTAGAAAACCTTACATCTTTTATTTCTTTACCAGCTAATTTATGGTGGTTATCAGCAGATGGAAAAACTGAACCATCTTTCCAAGTTGATAAAAAAAATGTAAAATCCACATTATCATAAATTGAATTCCAATATCTAAATAGTCTACTCGTCAAGCTCCAATGTTGAAGTAGACCTGATATACAAACTGCTATTTGAATATTATTTTTGGACATGAGATAGAATCGGTATAAGTTCTTTGTAAGAACAATTTTTACAATGGGAAGTAGGATTATTAGTTTCACAACCTTTTTTTACCTTTTGGTAATCTTCCGAAAGTCTTATCTCATCTATTGAGTTTTCAAACAAATTACCAGATGGTTTAGCCCCAGTATTTAAACAGCACATCTTAACATCACCCTCAACTGTAGTATATAATCCATTTTTAACCCAAAAACAATCTGAAAAATCCCACTTCGATTTACCCATAATATTATTACCCCATTTATCTCTGAGATAATCTAATTGCTCCATCGTGTAACCTGATGTCGCTAAATCATCACTCATCTTTGTTTCCTCATCCCAAATTTGTGCGATGTTTAATCTTAACACACCTAAGTTATTATCTACCCTTAGTCTATCAACCTTTTCTATATCATCCACATTGTAGGCATTTACAACATAGTTTACAACACAATCACAATCATAACGATTGATTGTTTTGAAATCTTCTAAGAACTTAAGTAATTTGCTCCACTTAGCTGGTGACCTATCCCTTTCGTAACTCTCTTCCCATCCATCTATAGAAAAATATAATAAATCGATGTATTTTAGGCATTCTTGAAATTTTCTTCTAAATTCTAAACCTTCTTTTATATTGTATTGACAGTTAGTGGCAACAACAAGTTTTGCTTTTGGAAATGCGTCCTTGAACATTCTACAGATATGGTCAAAATGTGGATGTAACATAGGTTCACCCATACCCATGAGTTTTGCCTCTTCTATGGGGTGATGTTTAATCCCATCTAATAACTTTTCCCATTTATACAAAGGCATATGTTGTAAGTCACCTATAACTTCAGTTCGATTACAAAAACTACAATCTAAATTACAATAGTTTGTTGTTTCTAAATAGGCGTATGTAATTGGTTTATTCATTTTTGAATCTCTTATCAAAGTACTCTTGAGTTCGTACTACATTAGTCCGAATCTTATTCGTAACACATATAATCCGATTATTGATTATTGAAAATGGGAACATCTCATGTGGCCCTCGATAACTATATTTTATATCTAAATCTTTTCTATGAACAAATAATTCATCAGTTAATCTCAATATATGTTTGATTGCTAATTTGTTGAATATGAATAAAGCGTCATTATCAATCGTAAAACTATAATCATTTATATACAATGGAGACTGTGTTGATATTATTGGGACATTGAAACATTGTCTTGTAAAATTAATCAACTCTGATTTTAGAACACTTAAATCTGCTACATGGTCAGGTCGACAAACAATAACAGAATCGTACACCTTATTATTTTTTGATTCATATTCTTTTATTGATTTTAAAACATCTGTAATATGAAACAAAAGATATTGTGCAGATATATTTTTATTAATTGTTTCTAATTTACCACTTTCCTTATCGTAACAATTACCAGGTACTATCTTTTGTAGTTTTTTCTGTTCGATTTCAAAGTTGTGTTTATTACATTTTAAAAAATTAAAATTAATATTTTTAGAATTTTCATCATTCCATGTAGACATAAAAAAATCATAGTCGTTCTCTATTTTTTTATAGTGAATATTCAAAATATCTGAAAATCTTGTTTGTCCGACAAAACCAAATGCAATATTACTCATTGGAAAAAATCCTCCGAATTTACACACTTATCATCAACAAAAAAATCTGCATCATGCACTTTGAAATCTAATTTATGATATTTACAACCCCACAATTTTAATTGTTCTTCCGTGATTACTCGATAGTATGTTTCTCCTCTTCCACTTTTTAAGCCACGAGCAGTCATATATACGATAGTATGGCCCTCGTCATACAATTTATTTATTTGATTAATCCTATCCATGTAAGGCTCTCTACCAATTACCTCACCTTCTTCTTTACAAATTGTTCCGTCTATATCTATAACATATTTCATAAAACCTCTTATATTACTATAATTATCAAAATTTTGAATATCCTAAATATTTTTTGTTTTGAAATCTACCGTATCTCACTCCATACACATCATCATCTGATAAATAATATTCAATCATTTTCTCGTTGTAATCAATACAAATAAATAATCTTGAATACTCATCTTGAAATTTACTGAATAATTTTGGAGTAAAAATCATAAATTTATTTTCATCTATGATGAGTTTATTAAATTTGTTTAAGTTTTTTATAGGCACATTTATAAACACTGGTACATCAGATTTACTCAAACAAGTATTATACATTCTATGGGTTCCGTTTTTAAATATTTTATGTCCAAAATAAAATGTTGGAAAGAGAGTTCCATATTTTATGAAAGATGTATAACCGAATATTGGGAAATCGAAATTCCAATTTGGATATTTTTTATCATACTCATTAATTAATTTATTCACACTATCATCATCATTCCAACCACGCTTTGTTTTCTCAACCTCGTTTACAAATTGTTTGGGTATTCTCATCGGATGATTTGTATGATTTATCTCTAAAAAGTTTAAAACCACTTCATAAGGTATTTCTAAGTATATGAATTCATTTTTGAATTCACCTTTGATTAATCCTTTGGTAATACTGTTCCAATCGGATATATTCAAACCTGGCCGTATCAATCCATCTTTCCAATTTTGATGAGAATTCACAAGACCATTTTCACCACCCTTAGAATAATGTTTTCTGAAATATGGAGATTTTCCATAGGCACTGAATGCGATTCTCTTATTTTTCCCTTCTTCAATTACAGCGTTTGGTGAGTTGAATTTTTCATGTAGTCTTAGTAATTCGTAATTTTCTTCTAAGTCTGTTTGTTTTTTTATTGGTATGAAAAACCAATCCTTATCAGGTTTATAGTTATCGAATGATAGTAGGGTATTGTGATATCTTGTTAACAATTCATCCAAGTCAATTTTATCAAATGGTTTTAAATCATTGAAACAATCTTTCCAATATCTTATTCCACTATTTTTGTATTGTTTAGGTTCAAAATTTTTCATAAAAACTCCGAACTAATTCAAAATCCACCTCTGTATCAACATCGATTAAATCTTTTTCATCCCATTTAACTTCATATGGAAATGGGTCGTTTACTTTGTTTGAAAAATATTGCCAGTTTTCTAATATATAATCCTTTTTATAAAACACCAATGAATGAGTAGCTACAAAAAGATGTGGGCCATCTATTGTAGATAATCTATCACCTTCAACAAAGTTGACGGGTTTTAAATTATTTGACCAAAAAAAGTTTTTTTCTTTTTTAACGGTAATCATACTATTCCAATTACTTCTAATAAAAAAATCAATTACCTTTTGTATTTCATGAACTTTCAAAAAAGGTTGACAAGGATTATAATTACAAATATAATCTGATTTAACAGATTCAAGATGTTTGTAAAAAACATTCATAGGTGGATTACCCTTTTTTACCGAATCAAATTCACGATGTAGTATTTTTACATCACCCTTGACCCTTTCGGATAATTGATTTTCTCCTACAGCTAAATACTTTTCGTCTACATTTAATTTTGATAAATTATTAATTGCGGTGTCGATAAGGGTATTACCATCTCCATAATCTCTTAGATGTTTATTAGGACATCTTGTACTTTGTGTTCTTGCGTGGATTATTACTGCTAAAGATTTCATCAAAACACTCCCAAAATTTTATTATTCATTGTAAATGTCAATTTTCCTTCATTGACATCAACATTCATAATGATTTCATTTTCAAAGTTACTTTCGATTGTGACATCCCAATTTTTCTCATCGAGAGTTTCACCATCCCAATCAGGTTTTGGAGTTTGTATAAATATTGGCACATCTGAATCTGAAAGTGCACAAAATAGTGCACGATGAGAACCTCTTTTTAAAATGTAATTTTTATGATTGAAACAAATAGGATAAATTAATCCCTTTTGTTTGATTGTCGAGTATTGTCCAATTTCTAAATCTGATTTCCAAGCTAGCTCTGTCCGTGTATCAAAAAAATTTTTATATGTATTTTTTTTATAAGAATAATCTTTATCATACTTTTCTATTAATTTTTTCACTTCCACTTTACTAAAATCAGTCTTATCTAATTCTTTAGTAAATTTTTTAAAAATAGAAATATTAGGATTTGAATGGACAGATATTTGATATTGTTTGAATAGTTCTGCTGGTAATTCAAGATAAATAAAATTATCCCAAGATTTACCTTGACCAGACATATCCATTGAGACAACATCTGCCTTTGCCTGTGTTATTTTTTTTCCATAAGGGTCAATATTATAATATCGTGGACTATAACCTAACCAAAAACCATCATGGTCAACTTCCTCTACATCCGAGTTTATAGGTCTTTCATTATCCCCACCAAGTTTTTCGTAATTATTTTTTTCTAAAAGTGATTGGTTTTTTAAATATAAATCTATAACATCTTGATAATTCAAAACATCAAAAGGCCTTAAATGCTCAAATGTATCAAACCAATATCTTACCCCTTTTTTAGTAAACTTCATTATAAAATCTAAAAAGTTCCTCTGCGAACAACTTATGTCCCTTTTTGCTTGGGTGTTTACAATCAAACTCTTCCTTTTTGTCTTCGAATAGGCTTTCATCTTTAAAAGTTTTTAGGTATGAGTGAATTGTTTTATCTCCATAACCCCAATAATATTTGGTATCTAAAAATTTATTGTCATTAATCATAGTCTCAAAACCATCCATGATGATATATTTAACCTTCCTAAAATTAAGAAAATCGATAAGAAGGTGTAAAATACTTCCATTATAAATTTTATAATAATCTTCGGTGTAAGACTCAACTAAATATTTTGGTAAATATTGTGATAAAAAATCACCTATTCCTCCTATCGGATCTCCCCCCTTCCAAATTGAACTACCCTTGTTCAACATATGAGTCAAAGATTTTAAGCCCGTGGTAAGTCCAAAGTATCTTGAATCATTGTAGATTTGAGGAAACCAAGGTAAAGAATCTCTTAAAGAAGAAGACCATTGAATCAAATAAAAAAAATCCTCATATGCTTCATTATTAGGATGTTTTAAATCCATTTCAAAAATTGTATTTAGGATGTCAATATTGGAGCATCCGATTCTACCATTATTTTTCCATTCAGAGTCAGGAAAGTAATCACAAAAATATTTTGTAAAAGAATTTTCATTTCTGAATATATTTACTTCCTTTCTTTTTAAATGTTTTTCCTTGTCCGTCATAGTATCCCAATCAGGATGACTACCGAGTTGTGATTCTTCGTAGTGAAGGTCTGTGCCCAAACCGACTGTAAAACTATCACCGAAAGATATAACTTTTTTCATTTTAATCCTATGTGTTTAATAAAATTATCAAAATCTAATAACTCATAATTATCCCAGCTAAAATTAGAATAATTACTTTTTAAATCATTGATATTTAATTCATTCCAATCATCTAAAATATAAATAGGAAATATTTTGGAAAAGTAAGTAATTAATGGGCTACGAATACATATAGGTACTACTTTTAAGTATAGTGCTTCCCAAGTTCTATAACAATCTATTCCATTACCTTGTGGTGATATACAATATTCATATTTTTTGAGGGTATTTAAATATTCTTTGTATTGTAAATTTGGTACAAACGAAATGTTTTGTTTCTTCACATTTTCATAACAATCTAGCCTATCCTCATCACGGGCCCCACCTGACTTTGTAAAATTACAATATATAAATTTAGATTTAGTCTCGATATCAGTTTCTAATACATTTTCAAATTTAGATAAATCACCCCATTTCCAAAAACTATTTGCAATACCAATTGGTAGTGGTTTTATTTTTTTATGGGATAAATTCATGTTCTGCGTGTATACGAACTTACAATTGGGTATGTTTAAATACTTCATGTGTGATTCATCAAATGAATCATCGGCATTATGTAAGACTAAAGAAAAGGGGTTTTTAAACAAACACAATTTTTCATATAATCTTGACTCTTTGAGCTTTGGCTTATTTTCATTTATCAATGAAATATTGCAATACACTAAATCAGAATTATCAAAGTTTTCGAAATTAAAATTATCTATATCAATACTATTTTGGTTAGACTCGAATTTCTTATGTTCTAATTTACTTATTTGTACATCACATAAATCTTGTATTTTTTCACCTGTTATTATATTCATTTAAATACTTCCCAAACATTTTATATCCTTCAATATCTTGATTTTTAAAATTATTCCTACAATTCACAATGTTATCCAAGTGTATCTCATCGTTTACATTACGACAAATACCAAGTCCAAAATTTTCGATTTTCTGTGCTAAATATTTGATTTCATATGAATCATTGTCACTCCATAAACACACCATAGGTATTCTATTTGATACACAAGTGTTGACAATACCCAAGCCCGGTCTTACAACAAAGACTGAATTTTTGGTATGATTTATATTAAAAGACATATTATATTCATTCTTATATTGTTCTCTTATTTCTAAAAACTTTTTGACATAATCATCCGTGTAATTCAAAGATGGTACTATAAATGTGAGGGTATCTAAATCAAATTCTTCGACGCCACAATCTTCACCACCCCATCCTATTTCAAACTTATTATCATATTGCTGAAGAGAACCTAATGTAACATATTTGTTACATACCACAAGAGGTTTTGTTTCAAAAAATAATTTTTCTTCATACATGGTAAATTGATTATCTCCAAATTTTTGTTTGAAAACATCGTACCATAAAAAAGAACCAGAATAAATTGCATCAGGCCTATATTTCAAAATTGATACTAAATTATCAGTAATTACTAAATCATATTTGTCAATATTAACACAAGACTCTTCAATGGATTTTAGATAATCAGAAAAAGAAAAATTATTTTTTCTGTCCCATCTAATATTTGGACTTTTGTAAAAAATAAAATTTAACTTTGGTTTATCTCTATAAAATTCAAACGAGGAAATATTATCTTTAAAACGATTATATTGATATTTCTCACAATATATGTCGATACTCATATCCTTGAGATAAGAACAAATCTGAAGTGTTCTATGAAAATGACCGTAGCCATTTGAACAACAATAGAAGGCTATTTTCATTTGTAAATAATCTCCCCAACTTTTTCATCTCTGTTCTCATCAAAGTCATAAAATGAACTGAGATAAAATTTTATTTTTCTATCTATCCTATTGAGTTTTATGTGACAATATTCTTCATGTCTGAAAAAAGGTAGGTAACCAGTGTAAACATCTTTATCGTTTATTTTGAAGAAAAACGGAACATCACTTTTTAAAATAGATGTATATGCGATTCTATGTGTACCAATTTTAGGCCATTGAGGACTAAAGTTGTAAATAGGTTTTATTATACCTGAATCAAATGTGTCGAACATTTCAAAGGATGTTGCATTTTTGTCATAAGTTTTCCATTTGATACCTTTGAGAATATTTTTCTTAATTTTTTTCCAAGTATTATGATGATTTAAATTATTACATTTGTAACAATCACATCTTGGTGTTCCGTCTTTATAAAATAAAACAGTTCGAGTGCATACATCATGTGTCCACGATGTAAAATAATCATTGAAAAATTTATATGGTAATTCTAAATACAGATAATCACCACCAAAATTTAATATCTTTTCAGTTGTTGGTGGGTAATCAATCATTTCTGGTATTTTCATTAATAAGGAGTGAGTATCATTGTAGTTTTTTGCCCATTCTTGTAATTTTTTTTGTAGCTGTAATATATCAATATAATTTATAACATCGAATGATTGAAAATCAGAAAAAATATCAGTTTGATAATTTACAGAAGATTGATTGTATGTCTTCATTTGTTGTACCAACCCCTAAAATATTTTTCTACTCTTTTAAACTCCCTTGTATCAAGTAAATTCAAATCTTGTGGACAACCAAGTTTCAATAGTGTTTCTTGCCACCCACCGTTCATGCCTAATGTAGAGAAAAAATTTATTCCGTATTCTCGACAATATTCTGCAATAAGAGTACCAGGCCCACAAGTGAAAAAATTTAAATCTCCATTATCAATATCATGTCCTGAGCTACCATTAATAACTTTTTGTCTATAAAAATATGTTCCAACTAATAAATCCATAGTCATTGAGTTTCCATAAAAACAACAATCATTGAAATTCCACAAGTTATGTTCGTGTTCCATATTACCACCGTGTGTGGTGTATAATACACCGTCCTCAAGATGAGAATGTGTAAAATGTCTATTTGGGTTAAATACTATATCAGGTCTTGATTTGATTATCAAGTCATATTTGAAGTTATTTTTATCCTCATAATCCTTTTTAAGCATAATCGACTGAGCCAAGCTGAAAAACAAACCACTCCAATGGTCATTGTCATAAAAATATTCTTGTGGTTTTCTATCATAAATAGAACCTTTACAATCATACCAATCGACTATTTCTTTAAATTCAGATTTATTTACATCTCTCCACTCATATTCTTGTGATACTCCCTTTCTATCTCCACTATAACTCCAAGTATGTATAAAGTAATCGATTTGAGTCGCACCTGAAGTTTCCCAAAACCATTTCTGATTTTCTTTTGCATATTCCCACTGCCTTAATTGTCCACTCAATAAAATTGCTATTTTCATTTATCTTTGCAAATAAAAACTGCTAAAGTTACTCTGTATTCATCACTATTATTTCCATAATCGTGCCAAGTTGGGTTTATATCACCACCCCTTGAACAAAATGCGAAAGCCCTATTTTGTTTCCATTCTATTTCTTGTAAAAAATTTTTATCCTTATCATACAATTTAGTACCACTCGAATTTTTCGGAAAAAGATAACTAACAAAAGACCAAAGTTTTCTGCCATGGTCTATGTGTATTTCAGATTTTTGGTGGGGAGTTTGTACTTGCAAGGCATAATCTACATAATAATCATCCTTATATAGTTCTTCATATCCACCTCTATTTGAACGATACTTATTCAATATGGGTTCAATGTTGTTATAAAAAATATCATGTATATTATTCAACCATATTATATGAGAATTGTTAGCATCACTTGTTTCTAAATTTATATTGAATACATTATCAATTACGGCGTGTGGCCATGGTTTTTGATTGATATTTGCGTTTAATATTGATTCAATATTAATCATATTTTTTTGTAAGTTTTTTCTTCTTATGAAATCTTTATTCAAAATATCCACCGTTAATTTTTCTAAGTTTTACACGATGAACACGACAAGCGTTGTAAAGTTTATTGTTGTTTTGTGAGAGTATCCAAAAAACGAATGAATTACAATATATCAAATCATGAACAATATTACATTCATGTGGATATGGTGTTTGTGTAAATCGATTAATATAGATAACTCTATCTGAAATATCATATTGAAATATTTTTTCAAAATTTATACTTTTATATTTCTTACCTATAAACAAATTACCACTATAAACTTCATCCTTCTCTAATTCATATTTTTTAATTTTGGTAGCACAAGATTTCCAATCACCTATGTATACATCTACATTTTCTTTTCCAAATAAGTTCTTTGTTTTGTAAGGTGTTGAGATTGTGAACTTATTGTTGTAAAATTTATTATTCATGTCATTTATTTTTCCACAAACTCATTTTATACTATCCTCTATCAATTTATGTAATTTAGTTCTCTTAGTATGGGGCATAAATGAAGTTTCATTTTCGAGTAAGACATTTATAATTTTTTTGAAAATTTTATGAAGTTCTTTGTAGTTTTTCATATTTTCAGATATTCTAGCAAGCAGGTTTGTGTAAACACCATCACCCCCATTTATGCAATGTACTCCATCCCAAAGATAATAATGTCCATGATAACTGTTGATTAATTTTTTATATAGGTTCTTCTTTTCTTCTGTATATTCAGGTGTCAATACTCCTCGTTGTTTCATATGGGCAGTGGATGCCTGTGTTAATCTAACGATACTTGAAATATTACACGCAGCTAACCTTTCACCAGGATCATCACTGCAATCAGCATAAGTATCGGTTAGTGCACACAACCATCTTGTACTTAATTGTTCACAAATCTCATCTATATTTTTTGATACATAGTCTTTTATATCTTTATTAAAATCAAAATTATCTATTATTTCTTGTTCCACAGGTTGGATGTTTCGACCCATAGGACTATAATTTCTTGAATATACTATGTACGGCCACAGATAATATAAATGTTTGTTTGTTGGGGCCAGAGGGTATTGAGTTTCGTTTGAATTATCAGCCATTTTGTTTCAACTCCCCTAATGTCGTTGATGTTTTTTGTATTCTATTTTTTTTATCAAAATCTCTATTGTTATATAAAACAATATCCTCGGTATTAAATAATTGGTCACAATCTTTGCATATAAGATTTGATTCATCACAAGTTCCATTTGTATGATGTTTATATATTTCAGAATATAAATTATTTCCGTCTAAAGAAAAAATTTCTTCTAATGTTTGTTCCTTAAAATTTCCCAACACCATTTTATTATTGAAATCAAAACAACACATTATTATATCTCCATCTACTTGAATTTGTATCGGTCCTGTGAATGGTCTTCCACAAGTATCTAAAGTTTTTGCTGTGGTTTTATCACGATATTCTTTACCATAAACCCAATTGTGTGGTGCCCATATTTCTAATTTACATCTATCACCGAACTCTTCCACTAAACCATCAATATCATTTTTATTTTCATCCACAATATCCGCAGTTATAATAATCTCACAATTATCTGGTTTATTTTCTAATGCATAATTAATAGTATTTATAGTTTTTTCAAAAGTATATTTACTATTTCTATAATTCATTATTTTACCATAACTATCTTTACTAAAAGTGTGTAAACTAAATCTGATATCTGAAACTCCTACCTTGAATAATCTATCCAAATCATCATTTTCTATCATAGAACCATTTGTTAGAATATGCACTTTTAAATTTTTAGAACATGCATACTCAATTTTCTCAACAATATTTTTATCTGTAAATATTTCACCAAAACCAGAGAAAGTGATTTCTTCTATTTGTTCTCCTATTTCATCCAAACACTTATCAAGATAAAATTTGTATGTATCCGTAGTCATTATTTGCTTAGGACGAGTAAAATCATCTGTAGGCCATGGACAAAAAACACATCCTGCATTACAAGCAGTAGAGGTTTCTATTCTTACTTCATTTGTTTTGGGTATTGGCATCTAAAACATCCTTTTATATAGTTCTGTATTGATATCATATTTTGATATCAAATCGACATTGTGTTGTAACACATCTTTCATATCAATATATATATTCAAAAGTTCTTTAGATGATAATTTTGAAATTTCTAATGTAACATCCATGACTTTTTGTAATCTTTTCCAATGGTCTGATTCTTCATCATAACTTTCGTCCCACCAATTATCAAATGTTTTAAAACCATAATCTCTCATAATCTTCAAGGCTTGAAACGGCCCAAATTGTATTATGGGATGTCCACAATACATAGGATTGAATGTCGAACTATGTAGATGACAAGTATTATCTTCAAATGGAAATGCTGCCATAATAACACTTATGAAAGAATTTTTATAATGAATGGGTTGAAATGGTAAATCCGCATCAAAGAAACCTTTACCATGACCAGCAGGACCTTGGTTATCTTCATCAGTCTTATCTATATTGAATGGAACTTTTTTTCGAAGGTCTTCTAAATTTTCATCAGTCAAATACTTTTCGAAATTATTTGGGTAAGGCTCATCTGGTAAACGAGGGAAACTTATGAGTGACTTTTCTAATAAATTATGATAATTCATAAACAACATAAATAGGTTTCTTTCAGGCCTATTTGTTCTGTTAATTTTCAAAAAGTGTTTGATGTTGTTTTTTCTTTTTAGTTTATATTCTATCTCTCTATCTATGTTGACTTTACTTGGTAAATTCTTGGTTTGAATCAACCTTTTGGTATCATGAACATTCCACATGAAAGAAAATAATTTTATTTTATCTTTTTTCAAAACATCGTGGGTTTTTTCTGCCAATAAATTATTTGTAACGAAAATGATTTTATCATGAGGTAAATTCAATGATTTTATTTTTTTATAAAAAGGATTTATAAACCAATCTTTATCGATTCTATTACCCTCTAATGTATTATCAAACAACAAGTAACCTTTACCTTCACGAATCAAGCCTTGAATCTCACTTGGTATCAATTCAATGTGATTAATCCATAATTTTTGATTGTGATGAACATATATGGCGTATACAAACTCCTCCCCCTTATAGTCACTTAACTGTACTTCCTTCAAACCAAAATTTCTTGGTAAATCTGAATGACTGAATAATGGCCTACAAATTTCATATCCACGATTGTCTATCTCTACCATTTCAGGTACATTTTTATAAATTTTAGCAATATCATCAGGCATATTTAACATATCAACCTGATTAAAATTATCTATTAATGATATCATGTATTACCTCACTAATTTGTTTACATCCAAGCTTACTTGGGTGGTCTGTTACTTCACAAATATCTACAGAATTTTTATCAAAATAAATCAAATTTTTATAATCAAAATGATTCAAAATTAATTTATGTTGCTCACAATTACTCGATAAAACATTTTCACCAAAGAGTGAACCAAAACTGATAAATTTATAGTCAAATTTTTTATCTTTTAAAAAACCTTGCAACAAGATTAAATTTGTAAGTAAATTTAAAATTTGATTATTTTTTAAATTATAATCATGTTGGACTAAAGATTTATAAAAATCCATAAACCTTTTCAACACCTCAGATGAACATTCGTTGTAATCAAAATTCATTAGGTCAAATAACTCTTTATCTGATGTGGTTTTTGGTGAGGATATCCTACGAAATGAACTGAATTTCACTTCAGTATCTTTTCTTTCCAAATCCTCATTTGTAATATTGACCACAGAATCTCCAAATTGAACCATGTATCTTGATGCCCATGTAATACCTATAAGTACCATTGTATTTTTTGCGTCCATAGATGATAGGTGGTTCACAGAGTTAAAAACTATTGATTGAAACGAATTACCATTTTTTGATTGATTGATTAAATTTAAATTTGTCTTTTTACTTACTAAATATGGCCATATATGTTTGTCATCGAGAGTATCTCCCGCAGTATAACTGCAACCATTGACATATAAATTTTTCATATAGTGATTCCTAAGTTCAATTTTGTAAATAGTCAAACAAATAATTTCCAAATATATCGTGGTCATCAATATTTGGATGTGATGGCCAACTTTTCTCGGCGTAATTATGACAATAAGTTCTTATGTAGTCTGCCCAACATAACCTATCATCTCCATAATATCCAACACTGTCCTTTGGAAACTTTATATAATTTAATCCATCTACAATAGGGTTATCTGTAAATGAACTAAAATAAAATAAATCGATGTTTTTTGTTTTACAGTATGAATCTAATAAAATCATATTTCTCTCTGTAATTTTTTTCTTCTCATCTTTATCATAGAAATAAGTAAAGTAAGTTTCAGAAAATTTCTCAATTCCCTTTGCAAATTCTAATTTTTTTGTCTTTCTGAGTTGCTCAGGATTACTATTCCTTAAATATTCTTTCAATTCTGAACAATAAATTTCACCTCTCATAAAATCACTCAATCCAATAATACATAAAACATTTTGGTAATCTTTTTTATCATCATATTGATATGATTTGTATGACGGAAAAGAATTTGGAGTTTGGTTGTAATTGAGAAAATTAAATGTTGTTCTAAATATTCTATCATTTGAAGAACCATTTTTTGATAAATTTACAGAGGCACAATCAAATTTTTTCGCCAATAAAACTCCAAATTGTAAATCATTAACCAAGGCCTGTTCTTTGTGTATAGATTTGTGTTCTTTTTTTGTCCTTTTAGTTAGATAAGGATAATTTACCCAACTACATCCGTTTGTTACTACTAAATCATATTTTTTCATCTATATATCTTTTTAAATCTTCTGGTGTACCTAATCCCCACATCTTTTCGATTTCAAATATTTTGATTTTTTTATTATTCTCAATCGCTTCATTAAAAACAGGACACACATAAAACTCATTGTTAGTTCTTATATTCTTTTCAATCATCTGTTCTGTATACTTTACATAATCAGAACCCTTTGTCCAATAGTATACACCAACAGTTGCTATATTAGATATAGGTTTTTTTTCTGCTACTTCACATACAAAACCATCATCTCCAAGTTTTGCAAAACTCCACTTTGGGTGTGTGGCCTGAAATGTCAACATTCCACCATCGACATTATCTGCTACCATAGAATACATGAATTCATTACTATCCCACTCAACAAATTGGTCTGAGTTTGCTATTACTAATGGTTCATCATTATCTATAAATTCCTTAGCAAGTAATGTAGTACATGCTGCACCTTCTGTAAGACCATCTACTTGTACTATTTCACAATTATTATTTGTTATCAAACCCAATAAATGTTTTAAGTTATATTTTTCATAATGTTCTTTTTGAACTATAAAAATATATTTTGCATCGATATTTAAATTGTCCACAACAACTTGTATCATTGGTTTACCATTTACATCAATCAATGGTTTTGGAAAAGTATATCCTGCCTGTTCAAATCTCGAACCTGCACCTGCCATTGGTATTAAGACATTCATTTTACCACCTTGCCATTTTGGTCTTATTTCACTATCGGATTCTTTAATGTACTTTTTTATTTTATCATAAGTAACATCTGATGTATCTTTAACACCACATAATATTCCACCACTTGCGATAGCACCTTTTCGACCAATATGTGAGTCTTCTATGATAAGAGTTTCATTAGGATTTACACCTGCCTTTATCATACATCTCAAATACATTTCAGAGTTCGGTTTTGGATTATTTACATCTTGATTAGAATACATAAAATCAATATATTCAAAGAAACCTTTTCTAATCAATTGTAGTTTTGCGGTTTCTCTAATTGAATTGGTAGCACAAGCTATAGTGTAACCCTCTGACTTAAAACTTCTAAGAATTCCTCTAATCCTATCATCAACAGAAAATCCATCAATTATTTTTAAAGTCATTTGTTGTTTTAACTCCCAAACTTTATCATGTAACTCCTTTGGTAGACCTTTATTTTTTGTCAACAAGTTTAGTTTTTTTGTTGTTGATAATCCGTCATAAGTAGATAAATGTTCCTCTCGTTCAATCACATACTTTTTATCTATACTATTTAATGCTCTATTCAAAGCATTATAATGTAACTCTCGTGCATCAACTAACACTCCATCTAAATCAAATATAATTAATTTAATCATCTTGAAAAACCCACCTACATATTCTTCTCGAACCTCTTCTACCAAGTTGACAAGGTACATCTACAATTTCAACTGGTTCAAGGCCAGATGACCATTCTAAAATTTTATCCATTGTAATACCATAGTGAACATTATTAGGTAATGTATTAGTCCATTCACCCCAATCATATGGTACACTTAAAATAGCACTTTTACTCACTCTTTTTAGCTCATTAAAAGCTTCTTTTTGTTTAGGTATTGACCAATCATTAACTTGTTCATCTGTAGGCTCCCACAAATGCTCCCATACTTGCAAGGCTATTACAATATCAAATTGTTTATCTTCATAGGGCCAACTTGTCCTTGCATCAAAACTATCAGTAGGAGTAACACTTTCCCTTATACATTGAAATCCACTTGTTCCAATTTCGAAGGAAGTGTTAATATTTTCACAAAATGGTTTTAACATCTTGAGAACTTCTTTTGAATATCCCCATCGTTTCTTTTTACTAAGTCGAAAATACTCAAATTCCTCACATACTTTGTTAAAATCTTCTTCTGTTGAAAGTGTAATCATAATCTTTCCTCTACATATGGAAGTAATTTTTTTGCAATTAATTCATGACCTAATTGACTCGGATGTTTACAATCAGAGATGTATTTTTTTGTTTTTCGTGGTATACCATCTATTGTCCATTGAAACATATTGAAATGTTGTTTTTGTGATACGATAAAATTTTCTTGTTTATTGTCTAACCAACTACCTTGACAAATATCAATCAAAGTATTATTTTTCTTACCCCATTCTATAAAATTTTTATTTTCTTTATCTAACATAGAAGTATCAAAATTCCAAATTGGAAAAAATCCATGCGTCAATAAGAATTTTTTTCCCTTGAGTAAAGATGAAATTTCTTCAATCTGATACTGAAACCTTAAAAATGCCTGTGGATAATAATCTTCATCTTCTGTCGGTACTTCTCTAAATCCTCTAAATGGTGTTGTAAATGAAATCAATACAAAGTCACCATCTTTTATATTTCCATATGCTAGTCTAACAGAATCTATTATAGAAGAATTATCAAATCCACCCCTACCAAGATTGATACCTTCCATATTTAAATATTTCGCCAGATGTGGTGTAAATGACCATTGTTTAGACTCGGATTCTCCTAAGCAATGCGCATTAAGGACAGAATCACCAAGTTTTTCCGCCTTTCTCGTAAATTTATTACGATGTGCTCTCTGTGAACCAGCTACAAATGAATCTCCGAATGTCCATAACTTATTCAAATCTTATCCTTTATATCCTCATATAATTCTTCCGCCCATAACTGATGTTCTTGCTCATTTGGATGTTGTGCTGGTATTTGGAATAAATCTTTATTCATCAAAAAATTTCTAAATGAGACATCTTTCATGACTTTATTTTTCATGTCTATAAATTCCTCTACCACATACAAATTGGTTGATTGAAAATAACCATCATCTATGGAATCATTACCAAGTTTATGAAAAAATGATTTTATATCATCAACTAAATCACTTTTCTCTCTCATACCAGATACAGCCTTTGTAACAAATTTTTCATATGTATCAGTATCATTGGAACTACATTCATAAAATGCATTAAAAAATAAATGTTTAATATTATTTCTTTCTAAGAAATAATGGACATATAAATTTTGATTTATAAATCTGTTCATATATTCTTGTGGATGCCAATAATATTTTAAATAAAGTTTATAAAATTTTTCTACATCCATATTCGGTAAATTCTGTTCAATCTGAGCAGGATACAATGTCTCCCAACAATCCCATTCACCCTTATAATAAAAATCTTTTCTTTCAGGTGATGACCAACCAACTATTACAAAAATTTCCTCTGATTTATATTTTTTTAACAATCTCAGCACATTTGGAATCACTCTCCTTACGATTGCATCATTTGAGGAACCCGCAACACTTCGATTCTCAATTTCAATACCAAGTAGTTTACCTAATTTATGAGGCCAGACTCTTGGTAATCTGTATTGGTCATTATCAGGATGATTGACATGAGAAAAATCTTCCCCAAATAATTTAGGGTCTATGATATCACCTGATGTCCAACTATCCCCATCACAATATAAAATATTAGTCATCTAACAAACCCCAACTTTTAAGAACATTATTAACTTCTTCATTAGTATACACAGAATAATCATTAGATACATAAGGTATTTTACCTTTGTATGTTGACTCAACAATTTTTGAAATGACTGGTTCGAATTTACCTACACCTAACTCTTTGTAAACTTTTAATTTTTTTTCATCTTTTATCTCGGTTGGTAAATATTGTAGTAAGTATTTTTTATCAAATTCATAATCTTCATAATTCAATAAATTACAATTTAACTCTTGACAAAATAGTTTTAATATCGTAAATTCATCTAAGAGGTGTCTTACAATGTGATTGAGGTATTCGGTTGTACCCTTTTCTACATTTTCAAATACAGAAAAATACCCAAGATATATCTCCAAAGGTTCTATAGGATTTGATAATGTGTCCTCATGAAATTTTTGTAAATTTTCATTAGTCCATAAATCGTAATTTTTGTATAGACCAGCATCAATCAATCGAGTCCACAAGGGAAGAGATAATAATGATTTTAAAATATCTTTTCTGCTCACACCTACCAAACAATAATTTTCTTTAATATATTTTAGTGCCTTGGGATTATTTCTAATCCATTGTATTGTAAATGGATTATTAATTAAAATTACACCATAGGAATTATCATCAAACTTTTGCTCGTCATGATGGTTTTTCCAACTCTTAAAATTAATTGTGTCATAAAATTGTTTAGGTGTGATTTGATTTTCTAAATCAAATTCTAACTCACCTGAATCTTTACATGGAATTTGAAAATGTTGTATTAGTGTATTTCTGACTATCAATTTTAGTTGTGTTCCACCTGAACGATAATGTGAAAAAATTATTGTGCCTTTTTTACTCGTATCAAACAGTTCGCATCTTATATCCATTTGGTAACCTCATCTGTACATACACCAAGACACTTCAAGTTTTTATCAATGGTTTGTGGTAACACTGCTATCGATTTATCCGTCAATTGTTTGTTTGGGTAAGTCCAAATATAACCTTTACTTGTTAAAGTCACATCATCCTCTTGATGAAAAAAACAATGTATTTTATTGTTATCTAACATTTTATACAACCCTTCAATATTTTTAGCATGACACCAAAACTTTGGATTTTCCAAATAACTTTCTTCAATGGGATATTGTGGATTGTCATGTCCTAACCAAAACTCATTATCAATCCACCAAACATCAATCTCGACATCAAAGTCTTGTGCAAGAGTTTCTTGTATATATTCAGGATGGTTCTCGTACATTGAAGTACCATTAAGATTTCCCCTATGTGATATTATTTTCATGTAAATATTTCTCCAAATATTCAGGTGTTCCTAATTCATATACTTTATCAACTTGTGATATTGCTATTTTTTTACCATCTTTAATTGCCCAATTGTAAACTGGTGCAACATAGAACTCTCCATTGGTTCTACTATTTTCATCAATCATTTGTTTTGCATATTTTACAAAATCTCGACCTTCAGTCCAATAATAATATCCAGCGGTTGCATCATTTGATATAACTTTCTTTTCTGCCACTTCTTTCACAAAACCATCATCATCACATTTAGCATAACTCCAATCTGTACTATCTCCCCAAAAACAAGGAATACCACCATCGTATTGTGAAAAATGATTCCAAATATTATTATCATAATCTATCATTTGGTCTGTATTAAAACTCAACATTGGTGCATCATTATTTATATATTGTTCTGCCATCAACATTGTTTGGGCTGCACCCTCTGTCACATCTTGTAGACATATAACTTCCCAAAAATCGTGTCCAATAATATCATCGAAAATACTGAAATCATATTTATCGTAATCTTCTCCCAAGCATATTATTATGAATTCAAAGTGTTCATCAAATTCAATATTCAAATTTTCCACCACTCTTTGTATCATGGGTTTTCCATTTACATCAATAAATGGTTTAGAATCTGTATAACCATTTTCAGTAAATCTTGAACCTCTACCAGCCATCGGTACAACTATATTAAAATTTTGTCTCATTCACTAACTCCATATAATTTTTTTAAATCAGGAAAAATCTTTAAGAAATTTGTTCCACGCCTTTTATCATGCTCTCTAAAAAATATTCCAAAATCTTTTTTATTTCTCAGTAATTCCTTTCTATCATTTTTTGATTCTAACCAGTCAAATATTCTTTCTAACTTACTGATTTCCATAGAAGTAAAATACTCCACTCCATTCTCATCTTTTTGTAATTCTTTCATTAATTTTATTTGTTTTTTAATTAGTGACCAAGTATTTCTTGGTAAAATTTTTACAGTCTGATGACTTGGATATCTTAGATATGAAATATCAATTACACAACAATTTGTTGGAAATAACCTATGTTCATTTCTATAATTATTCTTTAAATCATAAACTCCTTTTATAAATTTATGAAAATTAAATACACTTAACGCATTATATGTAACCATGAAGGTTAAACTTGGAATCTCACACTTTTCTAAAAATTTATTACAATTATCCCAAAACTTTTCAAATACTAAACCATCTCTAATGTACTCTGCGTCTTTACCCCAAGTATCAATACTCGTGAATACTTGAAATTCCTTAACTCTTTTTTCTTTAGTTATTCTGTTAACTTTATCTATGAAAGAATCCACTAAATTATCGGGTGCCATCATATTAGTATTAATAGAAATAGTTAATTCTTTATTGGGATTATCTTGCTCTAATATAAAATCTAAGACTTTGAATGTATCTGTTGATAAAAGTGGTTCTCCACCAGTGATTCTAAATGTATGTAAATCACGATATAAATCTGGCCACCACTTCCAAAACGCCTCAACATATGGGTTATGTTCACGATTTGGTATTGGTATTGCCTTAATTTTCTTGAGATGGTCTAAATTATTAAACTTAGTAGAAGTTGGATATTCACCATGTTTTTGTATTTCTTCCATCCATTTGGTTGAAATATGTGGTGCACAATAACTACACTTCAAATTACACGCACTTGAAAATACAACTTCTACATATCTTGGATTATAGTCTATGTTCCATTTACTTTTTACTATTTCTTCATGATGGGGAGCAGACCATTCTGAGTGACTCTTATATATTCTGTCACTAAATTCCTCACTATTATCTTCAACATTCCAACAATAATCACATTCTTCAGGTCTACCACCTTTTAGCATTGTTTTTCTTTGAAGTTTTTTATACTTTGTGTTGTGAAGAGCAGTAGGATTCTTATTCAGTTCCGTTAAAGGAATTTTGTGAGTTCTTGGGTGATGACAAGAGTGTGTATGTCCGTTATGTAAATATATTGTGGTCTGTGTCCATTTTGCTAAACACATTCCACAGCCTGTATTGTCTAATTTATCTTTTGTACATTGAAAATCCATCAATACTCCACATGATTTGGTATTTCTTGCTCACATTTAAAATCTATTATCTCATGTTCCGTACCAAATAGTTTTTCCCTCTTTGTAATACTATAATTTAAGTCGGTTAATCCATCATCATCAGTATTGATTATTCCACCTTGTACTTCCTCTACAAACCTTCTTTCATTTATGCTCGTATCTTTTTGGTGTACCCATTTACCACCAACCATATCATTTCTCTTATGTTCTTGAGAAAAGAATCTACCAGGTCTATTTCTAAATGGTAATGTTGTATTAGATATTTTTTTAATACATTCAGACTCTACCATACCACCATTTAAAATTCCGTGATTACCATATCCACTCAAATCATAAACTATTTCATTTTTTACATTTGAAAAATCATAATGAAGCTTCATATCTTTAGGTGTGGGGTAATCTGTAGAATAATATTCTTGAATTTCAGATTCACTTAGGGCCTTATCCCACATGACTATTTGTGCTAAATCACCTGCAAAATATATTTCATTTTGTTTTTGTGGGTCACCTACCCCAATGTAATATGGGTTACCACCATATTTTTTTAATGGAGTTTGAAATCCAAGTGGTGATTGTGAACCGTGACCGAACCTTGAATCAGATTCTTGACCATTAAGATAAAATCTCATCTCTTGATTTTCAACATTTACAGTAATCATTAAATGAGTCCAAACATCAGGTGGTCTTTTAATCCACATATAAGAGTGTTGGTTTCTTTGATTAAATAAGCCGAAGGAGTAAGCATCAGAATTATCCCAACCTAAACCCATTTGAAAACTTGGTCTTCCTAAAATATATTGATGTATAAATTTACGATTTTCTAAATCACCAATTAAATATTTAGGTATATCGAATCTATCTTCTGCACGAACTAAAACTCCAAATGTAAAATTGTTATTTGTAAGTTCTCTTAAGGAATCGGATGGGTTAATTTTTATGTAATCATTCAAACCATTCAATCTAATAAATTGTCTTTCATTATCAGAATCATGATTCATAAAAGTTTCTCTTGCTAAACCTTTTTGTTTAACACGATACAAAATATCATCATCTTCCATTCCCCAATTCCAATAACCATTAGAGTATCCATTGATTTGTTCATAATGTTCTTTGGTAAATAATATACAACCACCAAAGTACTCTTGATATTTCAATCCATAATCAAATTGTTTGACATGAACTGCTAAATGTTCTACCTTATCAGGATATGAATAATCACACGAGTCATCTTCGGGCAACATATCTATATCGTGAAAACAAAAGTAATCAAATCCTTCTTTTTGTGCAACATCAAATGCAACATTCTTAGATGTTCCCCTATTAAAACCACTTACTGAGTCAGGATAGACTTGATTGGCAACAAATATCTTATATTCAATATTTTTATTTTTGAAAAACTCATCCATATGTGGTATGAATGTTTTTAAATGTTCTTCCCTTTTATAGTGAGGGACACATATAGCTAACTTCTTATGCATAAAATAACCATTTTTTTTAATCCATTGTTGTTCCTTGATTCGGAGTGGTTGCTTGGTCAGGTAATCTTGGTGATATAGTAGTCAATCCTTCCTCTTCTGCAAATTTTTTGAATATCTCCAATCTTTTCAACCTTTCTTCGTAGGTGTTTGATGCACTTTCCCATTCGATTGGATGAGGTGCCATGTCTCCACCCCCACCTCTGGCTGACCTAATGTGGAATGCTGACTTTCCCCATCTTGGGTCATCATCAGCCATCATTTCTTTACTAAGGATAAAGGTACTCATACAATATACTGCATCAATCCATTTTCTATATTTCTTCAAAAACTTCATTGTTTCTTCAAAATCTTCAGCAGTTTCTGTTGGATACCCGACAATTAAAAATAAAACTGTTTGTATCCCATTGTTCATACAATTTTTGAATACCTGTGCGGCATATTCATTATCGTACTCTTTGAATTTATAACCCTTTTTCATTTCTTTATTGATTCGAGGACTTCCACTTTCAAATCCAAAAGTCAAATGATGACAACCTGCTGCATACATCTTTTTACAAACTTCATCAGTTAAGTTTTTATCTATTCTTGCCCAACCACCCCATTGAAATGGGACTCCGAGTGGTTCATCCTTATAATGTTCAACAACCTTATCACACAATTCCTCTAATATAGATTTACCACTCTCTGTTTCGGCTTTCTTAACGACATCCGTATTAACATATGCACCTTTCCATGATAAAAAGTTAAATTGTCCTCTTGGTAAGTAACCACTTTCATCCAAGTAAAGTATTTCTTCAAATATATTTTGTGATGACCTTTTTCTGAAGTCTGATGCCTTTTTCCAATATAACTTTACACCACAATAAATACAACTATAGTTACATCCACGGCTCAATACAATTGGTATTTCAGGTTGTTGATAAAGTTGAAAATCAATATCTGAGTAATCAGGTATAGGAATTGTATCGATATCTGGTATGAAGTTTCTCCATTTGGTATTTGCTACCTCTCCGTCTTTAAGGTAGTATATCCCATCGATATCATCGTAATTATATTTTTCAGTACAAATAGCATCAACAAGTTCTGATACAGTCACATCACCTTCACCAAACACAATGGATTCGAGGACTCCCAATTTAACCATTTCTTTCAGTTTGTGATTTGGGTCATAGTGTGATGCGGTGGCCTCAGGACCTCCAACTATTATTTTCACCTCAGGTCGGATACTTTTTATATAAGTACACAACTCAAGAGTAAACCAAATATTAGTATTGAAAATACAAAAACCAATTATCTTTGGGTCATCCGTCAACAATACATTTGCATAGTCATGTATCAATTCTTTGATTTGACCGATGGTGTGTATTTTTTCATAATAATTTTGAGGGTTGTTCCAATTGGTAACATTCTGTAAAAGTGTTTTATATCTTTCCTC
>Ga0209645_1000181_pt1 | contig 33189 bp, 17 predicted proteins | sample ETNvirenome_6_30_FD_184070 | JGI IMG/M metagenome (GOLD analysis project Ga0209645, IMG submission 184070) | Marine viral communities from the Pacific Ocean - ETNP_6_30 (SPAdes) (version 2) | ecosystem: Environmental > Aquatic > Marine > Oceanic | place: Pacific Ocean | collected 2013-06-19
GCTCCTCCGCCACCTCCGCCTGAACCTGAATATGGACGTGGTCCAGCGTTACCACCTTCACCGCCTGAATAAGCCGTTTTACTTTTTCCGTTAGTACCACCTGGTGCACCACCTCCAGATGTTCCACCTGCTCCGCCACCTCCCACTGCCACTTGCAATGTAGTGTTGATTTGTGCTGAAGTGATTGCTAATCCAGTTTTTTTGACATGGTGTCCCGCGGCACCTGTTCCTCCAGGACCGCCAGCGTCTGAACCTCCGCCACCTCCTGCACCTGCCCAAAGGTATACATCTATCGATGTTGTGCCTGGTGGTATGGTTGCCTGTTGAAGGGTGCCTGTGTAGTTGAATGTCTTAGTGACTGCGACCATTTGGGATTACGCCTCCCTTACGAACCAGAGATCCCCGTTTGAACCTTGTCCAGATGTTGGTGCTGAAGTCTCAACGTATCTGTTTCCTGCGATACTGTTACTGCTGTCATCTGAAATTACAGATCCACCCCAAAGTTTTAATGATTTGGCCACCTGTCCTGTGGTTGGGACAGATACGCTTGATGTACTTGTAGATGACGTGATGTCTGAACCTACCGCGGCCAAACTTACGTTTGTCACTGTTAATAAACCTGCCGCTGTTGTTTTTAAAACTTTTTCTTTATTGGCATTTCCGTCTGCTACTGCATCAGCCAATCTGATAACTTGCGAGAACGAACCTGTAGTACCAGCCGCCCAATAACTTTCTGAAGTGTCCCAGAAAATCCTTGCCTCACCTGATGCCTTCTCTACAATCAAACCACCGTCAACGTTCGTACCGTTTCCTGAGTTTACCTCTATGAACGTGTCCGTGTAAGTTGACACGTCAACAGATGATTTATCGTATGATCCTGTAATAGTTAGGTTTCCGTCAATAGTTACGTTTCCTGTAAGTGCTATTGCTCCTGTGCTACCAGTAAATGCCAACGGTGTCTTTGTGACTCCACCGTCGTTGATTGTGAAACTTAAATTTTTGTCCAATGACGTTTGGGCAACGGTCACGTTGTTACTTGCAACCGAAATACTTAATTCTTGTGCATCACCTATAATGACACCTGTGTCATTGTCTACTGTAAGTGAGCCAGTGGTTGTATCATTTGCATCTGCTCTTAAAAGGTTACCACCAGCAATAAGTGTCGCTGATGTGTTTGTTGTACCTGATACATCTATGTTCGAAGCCTGTGTGTTGGTTCCATCAAACACTGCACTCAAAGTTGAATTAAGTGTTATACCTGCTTTAATTGATGCAAATCCTGACTGCGTTGCACTTGGAGTGAATGTTTCCTTCGAAAGTATTGCTACTCTAGTGTTACCTGCGTACATAGAAGAAACAACCTTGTTGCCTCCAGAACTGGCAAGTGTCTCAATCTTCCAACCCGATAGCGTCTGTCCTGATGTGTATACAGGACCAACTAGTAACCATGCCGAACCTGTGTATACATAAAGTTGGTCATTGGCTGTGTCGTGCCATAAGTCACCTGCTGATGGAGATGTGGGTTGGCTCGCACTAGATTTAGATCCGCCTGTGGGTTTGAAACTTGTGCCATCGTATACTTTGATTTGATTCGTTGTCGTGTCAAACCATAGTTCACCTTTAAGAGGTGCGGATGGTGCCGATGTAGATGCACCGTTTTCAAGCAATTTAACAAGGTTTTCGTTTAAACCTTCACCAAATCCTGAAAAACTTTTTCCAAATAATGTTAATGATGTGCTGTTATCACTTGTTCCGTCTGTGATTGTAGCAACTACTGTTCCGTCTGTTTTATTAATTGTGTACGCCATTTGCTTATATTTATTGTCTTCCAGCCACAATATTAATTGTGCCTATTTCGGTTGAATTGTATTCCTCTAATGCTTTTCCTATCACTGTGCCCACTTTGGGATCATTGCCTTTCCTAGCAACCCCAGGATGTTGTGAATGTGTAACCAGCATATCACCTTTGTTGATTACTCCAACTACTTTGCATGGCACTTTTCCTTGTAATGCTACTGCTTGTCCTGACTCATCGGAGTTCATCAAGTACGCTGGATTTTCAGAGATGACCCCTGCCACCCTTGGATCTGCACCCATGCTTGAAACTGTAATTTCTTTTTCGCCACCAAAAATAACAACTGTGCCAACTTCATATTCTGCGTCGGACTCATAAATCTCAGCCAAGTCAGCATATTGGGCCGATGTTGCCTTAGCATAAATTGTGTTGTACTTCTTGCCGGACGTCCCTATGTCATATGTTGTAGTGGTGTCAGGCAGTATTGCTTTGGAAGTTAAATTGCCTCCCATAGTCAGTGTTCCTAATGAATTTGCTCCAGTACTTGTGATGTCGCCAGTAACGGCACCTGTCAATGGACCTGAAAACGCCGTTGCTGTAGCAGTACCTGACACTTGTAATTTTGTGCTTGGTGTTGTTGTGCCTATACCTACTCTTGACTCTGAACCGTCAATTGTCATTACTGTTGTTGTTACCCCACCATCGTTTACTTTAAATGTAATGTCAGTGTTGTTGACAGTGTTTGAAATGATTCCACCTGACGAATCCACAGTAATTGCTAGGTCACTGTCCACACCAACAATCAATCCTCCATCATTTGCAATAGAAATTGTACCCGATGTTGTGTCATTCGCATTGGATCTTAAATAATTTGCGGCAAGCACGCCTCCCAATGAATCAGAATCTGTCGCCGTTCCATTTAATTTGTTATCCGTAATCGCAGAAGACAAAGTTATACCTGCCTTTATAGATGCAAACCCACTAATTGAAACCTTTGGAGTAAATGTGTCTTCAGATATTATAGCAATTAAATTTCCATCGTTGAACCATTTGGTTACGTTTTGATTATTGTCTGCCGAGTCAAGGATTGTATCATATGTGAAACCGTTTGTTGTTCCTGTTGAACTCGGAGGGCCTACCAATACTGATGAAGTGCCATTGTAAAAATACATTTGGCCTGTGTCTGAATCTATCCAAATGTCTCCAGCCGCCAAGTTTGAAGGGGCATCAGATTGATAAGGTGCACTACCACCTGCTGTCTGAAAAGATGTTCCGTTGAATACTTGTAATTTTGCGTTGGTTGAATCCCACCACAACTGTCCTTCTATTGGTTTTGATGGAGCAGAGCTGTTAGAAAAATTTTCTAAAATGTGTAAAAAGTTTTCTGCTATTACTTCACCATACCCAGCGTAGCCTTTTCCTATAAAACTTAAATCAGTTTGAGTATTAAGGACACCGTCCTGTACCGTGTACAGGTTTGGTGAACTAGAACTATTTGTCTTGTTAACAGTGTATGCCATTAATATCCTGTGTTACCACCTGACGTAGTTCCGCTCACTGTGTTTGATGTCGATAGTGCTGTAGAACTAGTCTCTGTGAATGTTGTTAAACTTTGTATTCTTAATGTATAATCAATTTGTATCAATCTGTTTAAAGATTTTTGAACTGGGTGGAATATAACATGCGTTAATAATTTGTTGGTAGATCCATTCTCTGTACCTTCCCAACTTTTCAAGCCTAGTTCATCGAACACATAGTCGCCGTTGAAATCTGTTGTGTTGTCGAATGCGGCCTGGCCTGTTGGCTCACCGTAATCGAGTGTGCAAGTAACGACAATATCTGTGTACTTGTTTCCTGCTGTGTGTCTGACTTCCATCTTGTTTCTCGTGGTGTCTTTGTTAGTAGCAGAATTATCGTCTATCACTTTGTAATAAGTTTGATTATATAATGATGCGTTTGTGCCTGTAGAGTTTGGAGTAAGGTAAGTTATAATACCTGTTGGGTCAACACTTGTACCGCCATTTCCTAAAGCAATCTCATGTATGAAACCTGTAGTCTTGTTTGCAAGAGAATTAGCAAGTGCCTGAGACATATTCTCATAGTGTATGGCATTTCTCTTGTCTACAATAACTTCACCTGTTTCTGGGTCTGAAATTTTGATATGGCCCGTCATCATAACACCCGTGTTATCCTGAGGCTTGTTATTCTCTTCTTTTTTAGATTCTGTTGGTTTATTGTCCTGTGTCATCTAGTGTATTTATTCAGGTGCGTTTGTAGGCTCATTAGCAATGAATTTAGCCTGTTGAGTGCCAGAAGCCTGTAATCCTTTACCATCTGCTGGATTACCATCTTTTGCCGTGTACCAAACCTGTCCTTTCTTGTGTAATATTTTTACCTGTGTGCCTGAAGCAGGTGCAGAACTTAATGTTACTGCTGTTGTGCTTCCGTCCACAGAATAGTTTATAGTTGATCCGTCCTCGCTAGTGAGCAACAATCGTTGGCCACCAATGAATATGTCTAACTCACTAGCGGAGGCTGGTGCTTGTGATAGTGCAAACGTAAGCGTACTGCCATCACCTGTGAAAGTGTTGGTGTATACTGTGTCCGCATAAGGAATGGTTTGAGTACCAGACGCATCTACCACTAAGGTGCCTGATCCATGTTCCTTAATTCCTGTTCCAAGAGTGCCACGTCTTAATTGACTTAAAACATTGCCTGTCTTGATAAAATATTCTATTCTTTCTTTGTCTATGAACACGACGCCTGGAAGATTAGCAGATATATTCGGTGTTTGTAGCACACTTCCGTCCTCAACAGTAATGCTTTGCGTTCCTTCTGTCATGTCTAGTGTTAATTTTGTAGTTGCAGTTTTGCTAATACGCTTGTAAAAAGTTCTGTTCAACATGTCTTTGAATATTCTAAATCCAGTGGCATTGACCGCTGAGTCTACTGCAAAATACATCACATCAAGTCTGTCCGATGATGTAATTGTTCTGCCTGTCACTGTAATTGTATTTCCGCTTACAGTATAATCACTGGACTGCAATAGTTGTTCACCGTTCAACCAAACATAAGTGTATCCTGCATTCAGCGTATCAAATCTCAATTTGAAAATGCCTGTAGATCTGCCTTCCAACACTTCTCTTCTCTGCTTCATGCCTAGGGCGTTGTTAAATGTTGTGACTGTAATTACGTCACTTGCACTCAAACTATACGGAGATGTTATTGCACTTGGAATTAAAATTACGTCAGCATCTGCGCCGCCATCGACAAAATACTGATGATCTACAAGTGTGGAAATACAAATAACATCTGTGGCAGTTGGAACGTGTGCCGTTTTGAATTCAACATTCTGATTTCCAACATCTACAGTATAGTGTGTGTTAAGATTTTTCTCTATTCCATTTACAAAGACTTCTACCTGTGAAGCGGACGAAATAGTTTTAGCAGGATCAACGGTCGAGTCGTCCTCTAATCCTGACACCACTCCATAAGTGTATGTGCTTCCGTCACCTGTGTAATATGTATTGTCCGGTCCTCTGAGAACCCTTCCATTCACTTCTACAATAGTCAGCCCGGAGAAAGGACCAATTGCTCCTGCTGGATAGGTAAGGTCATATCTGTTTGTTGATCCATCGTAAGTGATTGTCTCACTTCTTACACTAGCAAAACTCCTAGTGGATGTTGTGGACTTGTTGAACCCAGCAATCTGTATAAACGTTCCTGCACCCGGTGCCGAACTGAATGTAACAGTTATTGTATTTGCCGCAGTTGAAGTGGCATAAGCCACAGTTGGTACACCATCTATTGTAACATAAATGTCAGACGAAGTAGAATCCAGATTGAACTCGCCTCTTGTTGAAGTCAAGAACGCAGTCGTCGATCCGTCTCCTGTAAATGTGTTTAATACTCTATAATTCTCGCCTGATATAGCAAATACTTTTGTCGACACTTCAGTATTGTTTGCAGGTGCCGTCCCAAATGTAATTGTTTTATTCTTTACATCCACTGTGTAGTCAGTCGTTAATTTTTTGACACTGCCATCGACTGCGACAGTCACAGATCCTAACGTGCCTGGGAAGTCACCAATGCTGAACACTGTTGTTGTTCCATTACCTCTGTAGTTTTTCTCACTTATAAATGGCACACCAGACTCTGGAGAAGTGTAAACTTTAATGTCTAGTGTATCAAATAATTGACCCGGCACCACCTCTTCCGGTGCGTAACTTGTGTCAGGAGATACAAATTCATCACCTTCTAACACAATATCACTAGGTGCATGTCCTAGTGCTGACGTGAATAATCCACCTTTGACAATCGAATCAAGTGTCCTGTCATCTGTTGGTGTTAAGACACCGTCATCATCGAATGGTATGAACTCAACTAGGGCATTAGATTCGGGCGTTTCACTAATTGTAAAAGTGACTGTTGATCCATCTCCCCTTATAACGTCATCTAATTTTTTCCTTGAACTGTCATCTTGAGTTAGGTATACTTGGTATACATCGCTTGTTGATGGTGCAGTATCGAAAGTGTATGCCGCAGTAGAACCATCGGCTCTGAATGCTATCACTCTCGACTCTCCATAATTGTCCCATGGGAAATCATACCAGCCAGAACGGTCCCAGCCTGCTTCTTGATTGAAGAGCAACCCAGTAACCATTGTGCCACCATAATCTACTCCTGACATAACTTGATCCAGTTCATTGCCAGGCATGCCTGCTCCTGGTGTGTAGAATCCTTTGGTCCTGTCTGCCGCTGTCAATCCTGTCTCGTCTCCGTAAATTTTGTAAACTTTTCCTACATTGTCATCGAAGTCCGTAGTAGAAGTGAATGGGTTTGTTACTTTATACAATGCATTTTTATATCGGAGTAAATCATTGTAAGCATAATTTGTTGATGCCGCCCAATCCACAACACGTGATGTACTAGACACCCTATCAAATTTAATTGTTGTGTCGAAATCTCTGACCAAGTCGTTGTTTAAGTTTGCGTATGCTTTTGCATTGTCAGTTGGTGTTGAACCATCATTCTTACCTCCGGATAAAACCACTTGAGGTGTTGCTGTGTAATTTGCTCCTACACCTGTAACCGTAATTGCAGTCACGGAGCCACTTCTTATTGTTGCTGTTGCAGTGGCAACGGTGTTTGATGGAGTGACATACATTTTAAATGTTCCTGATTTATTTGATTGTGCTTCAAATACCGATGCCGTTGGTCCGTAAAAAGAACCAGCATTGTTATCGAATGTGTATGTATTAGTTGTTCCTGTGCCTCCGTTCTGCGAGTCATATATTTCGGCCTGCTTCTGGCTTGTGAACAATGGATAATAGTATCCAAACTGTCCACTTGAAGAACCGGACGCACTTGTGTCCTGTATCTGGAATGGTCCTGTGGATCCTGTGGTTCCTCCTAAAATTGTTACTTCTGGGGCGACTTCATAACCCGAACCTCCCGACGTCACAGTGATAGACTGAACGTACTTCTTGTGATAGTCGTACCACATTTGATATGGATATTCTGTTAGTTTTTCCGTGTCTGAGTCTACATTAAGACTCCTTATTTTTCCAATAGTTGCATCATAGAATGGTGGATTATCAAAGTCTGAGAATATGCCGTCTTGTGTTTCAGTGCTGTTGTAACCTAATCGATACTCTCTGAGTTTTGTATGGAAGGGTTTTACTTCGTTGATGTAACTCTCTATCCATGAGTCAGTCCCTGCTGTGTAAGTTTTCCTTTGATCCAGTTTTCTCACACTATTTTTAGCATTGACGAAAGATGTTTTGAACATCCAGTCAACGTATGTCTGTTCTGAAAGAACCTTCCTTAATCCAGTAAAGAATAATGTGTTATATTCACCTGCAAGATCGTTTATGAACAAATCATCCCTAAGTGCTGTAAGTATCTTTCTAGTTTCTATGCTCGGTTCTTGGTCAAAGAAATTTTCATCAAAAGTATCTTCGCCTGCAAATCCTGTGGCATCCTGTGTGTAATCATATAGTTTGGTGCTCAATCTAATTGTTCCGTTTTCAGTACCAACATTTTTAAAACCTGTGGCCGTCTGCATGAATAACTTCCATCCACCGGTGTCAGCATTTGTAACTTTGACGTGTTTTCCTATAGGAAGATCTAGTGAATCTAATTCGTATTCGAAAGTTACCTGCTTGTCTATCGGCGTGTTTTCACTATGCACCATTTCGTGTACCGCAGGATCTGTGCCATACCAGTCTACGTAATTCCAGTAAGCAGATGTGTTGTATGTCTGTAATTTAGTCCTCGACCACGTAGTGCCGTCCCAGGTGTAGATTGCCCAGTAGTTGTTGGCAGTCTCATCTGCCTTCACTAGATAATTTGCAGTTCCTGATATATCTGCCGTGTTTACGTAAGTTAATTCAGCATACGTATCAACTGAAGCGTCCCACTCTAAACTTTGTGCAGTTGGTTCTGGATCTTTTGAATCAAGATTCGTTAAGTTAATAGTTCCTGTCAATTGGTTTTCCTTCAACACAGAATTGGCATAATCTATGATCTCTTTTAATGCGTTGAATCTATCTACATACCAACTTTGTCTAGGTCTAATATTGTTACCGTATTTTTCGTTGAATGGTAATGATGTATCTGGTACCAGATCGCCTGCCTCATTTTTGCCTATCAATGAATCCCACCAACGTGTTTCTATTTGATGGCCTGGTCTATAATCAGCATCACCTTCTCTCACTAACTTCCATACACTGTGAGAATCACTGTCATTGCTGTTGCTCCTTACATCTACATTTAGGACTATATTGTCGTTTACTAAATTTTTCACACCGTTAAGTAAAAACTTATTAGTGTCTGTCACTGAATAATATTTGTAATTAAACATTTTAGGATTTGCAATTAAGTTTGCAACAAATGAAACTGTATTCTTTCTGTGTTTGTGTTGATGCCTATCACCTTTGTTAGGTTTGATAGGGAGTGTAACCTTATCTTTGACCCAGAAGTAATAGTAATTTACAAATCTGTCTAAATTGGAGTCATACTTCTGCACAACAGTGTACTTGCTATCATCACCATGTTTTGCTGTTCCAGATATCACTTGGCCTGAACCTTCAACCCTATTATTCCATTGGCTAGGTAACAGCGTTGATTCAACCCATTCATATACGTCTATGCTAGATCCTGGGAAAATTTTACCCCAGTTATTTTGTTTATATTCCTGTGTGTCTTGCTCATACCATAACCATTTCACTGCGGATAGATCCCACCACACCTCACCGATGTGTGACTCTGCCCATGGTATCTTACTGTTAGCATTTTCACTTACATTATACTTCGCTGGATCCCAAGTTGTTTTAATGTCTATCTCTCTGTCTGCCAAGCCTGGTATCCTGCCCTTTATAGGATCATAAAGTTCATAGTAATCTCTGATCTGTTTTGATGCCTTATCGAATTCAAAAACTTTACCCAACTTGTCAATGTCAATTAGCGGATTTTCCGTGACTAAATTTTTCCATGCATACTCACCGTTTACTGTAAGGTCATAACAAGCCACTGTACCTGCATCAGTAACTGGATCGTCGTCCTTAGGTGAACCAACAAAAAGTGTGTTGTCGATCATGCATACACCACGGCCAAAATCATCTGTTGCAGAGATGTTGTTAGACATCAGTCTGTCGTCCAACATGAATTTTGAATGATACATGGTTGCCGTGAATGCCCCTCCAGACTGTGTGTTATCATCTATAATTGTAGTGTCTTGGAGATCGAAAGTAGTCTCGCCAGAGTCAAATTTCATTTCTCTAGCACTCGCAAAATTTTCGGCGCCAATCACAACTCGCGAGCCTGAATGATTTATGCTAAGACTAGTTCCAAACTTCATGTTGACTTCAGATTTTGGCGGAGTTATCGTCTGTTGCAAAGTGTAACTGTTTGTTGAACCATCTGCATTCCATTTGTAGTAATACACAGCACCGGAATCAGGATGCTCTGTTCCGTCTACTCCAGGAGCGCCGATCACTAGTGTGGTACCGTCCTTGCTCATTGCAATTGATTCTCCAAATGCAGTGTTAAGCGAGGACCCGTCGTCTGCAATACCTGTAAGTGTTTGTGCTAATGCAAAACTGTTCTGGGTGCTACCATCGTTGCTTTGCGATGTCTTTATGAATATTTCTACCTTGCCGGCATTGCCAGGTGCTAACGAACTGACTGCTAGTATATCTCCGTTGTCATTTACATCTAGCCTGTGTCCAAATCTTTGTCCGGAACCTCCTGCAGGCGACTCAATAGTATAATCTTGAGTCCATGTGCTGTAGGTCGAACCATCTGCACCAACTCCCCAAGTATACATGTATACTCGTCCACGATCGCTGTCGTGTCCTGGTGCCGAAACAAATAGATATTTGTCTGGTGTCGCTCTTACTGATCCCGCACCTGGCTCAGCAATTTTATGATTCCACCCAAAGTTTGCGTTTACATTTAACGTTGATCCGTCTGTTGGTCCTCTTACTGTGTCTAATAAACCATATCTGAAAGTATTTGGATCCCATATGTATATTTTTATTAACCCAGAATCAATAAATCTAGTGCTTCCGTCAAGGCCAACTGCATTTGTATATGGTGCGCCGGCAACAACAAAGTTCTCATCAGTGCTCATTGATAATGATTCGCCTAGTCTACTTGTGTTGTCATCATTGTCCGTCATTGTTGCAGTGGATTGGTTTGTTAAAAGCGTTCCAGCCTCAGCCGTACTTCTAAATAAGAAATGAACCTCTCCTTGTCCTTTGCCTGGTGCTGATACAACAACTGTTCTGCCGTCATTACGGGCCACTATTTTGTGTCCAAATTCTTGTGATAAAGTTGTTACGTCAGGTGATGGCACTATTGCAGTTGTGTAAGGATCTTGTTTTTCGTACACATGCCACAGTCCCGAACTGTCTGCATCCACAAATACTTTGTCTCCTGGTTTTTCTATTGCAACATCCTTGTCTACGTATTCCTCTGCGTCTAACAAATCATTGACATTATCCATTGTGGCTAATCTCACCGAAACAAATTTATGTATGTTCCCAAAACTATCGGCTGTTGACCCATCTTCTAACGATGGGATGAAACCAACACTGCCTTGATAATCGATAATCACTGTTTTATGGTCAGGTACTGCTTTCACTTGATACACTCCGTTAAGAGTAGTTTCCTGGCTTTTAGATATTCCAAAATAGTCTGCTTCTTGGCTTAAAGATGCGGCACTTAAATTGTGAGAACCTGTGAAAGTAATTTCTAATTGTGAAGCATCGTTGATCAAATGAAGCGTGGCAATCTTTACGCCGGCATTTGTTATCCTAAATACGTCCCAATCTCTGTTGCTCTTATTTGCCACCCAAATTAAATCATTTGGGTTAATCAAGTTCATATCTAAATTAACAATGTCATCTATTGTAAATGCTGTGTGTTGTACCTGGTTTAGTTGCGGGTACCCTGCAGTTTTAAAAACTTGGGCTATGTCTCTGCTAACCCCTTCTTTACTGTAATCTAATCTTTTAAACGTATCAGATGCTGTGTACTCAACTGGTGCAAAATATAGATCATCCTTGACTATGGCATCTGATCTAAGATATTCCTTTGTTTCATTTGATGTGTCTAGCAATTCTATACTTTGAGGGTCTGCCGTAATTTCATCATCTTTCAACGTGATTTGTATATTTTGAATAGCATCTGTGTTTCCAAAGTTTCCAGTCCTTATCATCCATTCAGGATAAAGATCCAGTGAGATATCTTCTCCCTCGTACTTGGCTTTGAGTATTTTGTCTATGGCATTTTTTGTACCTTTCTCCCTGATGTAACCTTGGTAAAATTTATACTGCGATACATCATTGACAAAGAGATTTTCTAAGTAGTCCCTGCTCTGATATCCTGTAAGTCTTGTTGCCAACTGTTGTTGGGATTCGTCAAAATTATTAGTTTCTAAGTTGTAAAAATCATTAAACTGAGATATCTTGTATTCAAAGTTTGGTATCAGTTGTGGTGCGGGTTTTTCGTCTTTCAAAGTCCAATTTGCAAACACAAAAGTTGATCCTGAATTGTGATTTGTTTTTGCAACATAAAATTTTCCTTGGTACTCAACACTGTCGCCTATCCTGTAATCAGAATTTGCCATCCAGTAAGTTACCTGGGCCGAGTCGAACACGAATCCAGGTGCATAGTAGTCTCCATTCCACCCTGCCGTCTTCCATCCAACTAATTTTAACCGTTGTTGTCTGAAGCCTGTGTATTGATCATAAAGTATGTCTGAGAATACTGTCTTATTATCAAATAAAAGCACGTGTTCTTTATGCACTGTATTGAGTGCTATATGGTATAAACCTACATCTTCAGATTTAATCCCTAATTCAAATGTTTTACCAATTCGTTTGGTTGAAACATTTCTGATGTCTATCTTCCTACCACCAGCATCTAATATAGAATAATCACCTGAAAGATTCCTTAGTTTGCCCACAATACTTTGATTAGTGTCTAATTCAAATCCGTCGGCGGCAGGTGATACTGTGACTGCTGATCCAGGAGACCATTCCTGAGTAGTCCAAAACAAAAATTCTCGGACAGCGTTGTTCCAATTGAGTGTTTCTTTGAGTTCATTCGAAAACTTGTTAAATTTGAATCCTTGAGATTCTAACCAATGTCCATAACCCAAAAGGAAATCGGTCACGTCTTGTATTGTATTGAAAACGTGTCCATACGGTATCGTCTGTGTATTCTCTTGATATAATTTGTATTGTTTCACTGTCACGGATCCTTCAACTGAAATTGGTGCTTCTGTTGTAGTCTTCACAGGGTAATTAAAATTAAAATATGGTTTTACTGTGCTGTAGCCAAGAACTTTGTATCCACCTAGTACAGTTGACCCGTCTAAAGAGATGTCTGTGTTCTTCTCAATCAGTACACCAGAATAGTAATAACTGTCTACAGGATTAGATGTTCTAAATAAAATTTTGTAATTCTCATCTGGAATAAACTTAGAGCCTGACGTTGAACCTGGTGATACACTGTCTGTCAAAATTTTAATGTTATCTTTGTCAGTAAACCCACCCAACTTATATGCCAACTGCACTGAAAGATTCTTCAACTTATCGTAATAGAAAGTTTTACTGTCGAGATTCCGTGATATCAAATGGTTTACTATGTACGGTTGATATCCTGCTGTTTGATACCTTGTAGTTGTTCCAGTTGCTGTGTCGGTCAAAGTTTCTAGGTGATACTTGCTAGTTGCTAAACGTGTACGCACTCCTGTATCGCTGTAAATTAAATTTCCTGTTACGTTAGTTGATTGCCTAGATGGATCAAACATATTTGAGAAAAATTTCGCTGGTCTTGTTAGTGCTAGAGTTTTGATTACAGTGAACGGATACGAACTAGACCTTCTCCAGGCAGTCTCGGCAGGACCTTGGTCACCAAACTTCCAAGCATTTTGTCGTCCAGGTATATCAAAATTGTCAACAAGTCCTATCGCTAGTGGATCAAGTAAATTTCCAGATGCATCAACAGGCAGGTAATCTTTTATCGAAGGCTTACCGTACCTCCCAGGATCTGATGCTATCGCACTCCACAAAACGTCATTGCCAGAAGTATAAGGTGCCGATCCATACGTCGATTCCCAGTCTGTTGGTTTCTCAGAGTGTCCAAGTATCTCCCATGGTCTGACATGTGGTGCGTCTGTGTCATAAAAGTATTTGTAAATGCCTCTCCAATACCCAGGTAAGTTCTCATCTATAAGTCTTCCTTTTGACCTTGCATAGTTGTAGGTGAAAGGTGATCCTTCGGAAAAGGTTGTATTGTTGATATATTGTACGTTGTTACGTCCTGCCCATTGATAGAAATCAGTACCCATCACAAGATCAATTTCTTGCAGTTTGTAGTCTGTTGTTGTGAAAGCACTTGGCAATACATCTTGTAGGTTTAACAAAGTAGAATCATAAGCAACCTTTATATTGTTGTAAATTCTCTTTTCCAATTCTAATATCAAGTCGTCACGTTCGTCACCATAGGCTTTAATTATAGATCCATCATGCTTTCTTATAACGGCTGTGTCTGTGATATAAGTGGTATCAGTGAATGCCTCTGGTGTAAATTTAGGATACATTCCAAGTTTTGTAGGAGACGGTGGCATATAACTGCCAGTTGTGTCGGCATAGTCCTTAATTACAATCTTGTCTCCCTCTGCTAAGGCTTTACTGATGTTAACACTGTCGTCAACTGTGCTGAAAGTATAATCAGTACCTAATAATAATTGCACATCATTCAAGTATACGTACACTGCTCTGTTACTTAAAGTGGTAATGTCATGTTGCGAATTAAGGGCATATTCTGTCTGAGATGCTCCCAACACCGTGTATGATCTAGTTGAAACATTTTCTCCCCAACCTACCATGTCTTCATAATAAAAAGGAAAAGAACTATTTCTTCCAGGATTAATTTTTGATATTATTTCATCTACTCTATCTGAGGGCACACCTTCGTATGCCGTGCCAGTTGCATGTGTTAAAAATGAATTGTACCATTTCTCATATTCCTTGGTGACGTAGTCAATAGATGTGATTAGGTTTGCATTTTGATCTATTAGATTGAAAATAGCGGGAGGCAATGGTCCTTCGTGTTGGTGTATGGTACCACCTTTCAATCTTGCATTTGGCTTATCTCTTAAATTTGTGTTACCAGGTATAGAGCCTGTTACGTCCTGGTTTCTCTCTAAAATGTTTTGCACATGATTTAATACTTGTCCAAAAGTAAAAGTTCCTAACTGTTCATTCAAACTATTTGTTGCTAAATTTTCAGGAATCTCATAAATGCCCACATTATCTGCCTTGTCGCCAGTGCTATAACCTGCTATTCTAATTTGATCATTTACATCTAGTTCTTCATTAAATTTGACAAATTTATTTTTTGTACCTGTGACTACAGTGAAATCATTGTTGAGTGTTTTTCTGATACCATTTACAGATACCGCAACTTCTAAGTCAGATAGATCTGCTGAATTTTTATAGAAGTCTATCGGGAATAACTTTTTTTCTGTGTCATCAACTATAAATGTCCTTATCACACGTTGTTTGCTTTCGCTTGTTCTCTTGATCCAGGCACTACGTGAATTATGAGTTGCCCTACCTGTAGTGAAGTGCAGGTGTCCTTCTGCTAGATTTTTTGTAACAGTCTTTCCATCACTTTTGTATGTAAAATCGCTAGACGTGTGATCTGATTCGAATACAATGTCTCCAACATTATTGATAGTATTATATTTTACTTTTATCCCAAGTACTGTGTCTGTAGTTGCAGTTTCTGATGTTGCAAATGCAAAAACTTTTGCTCCTGCGAAAGTTGAATTTGGATACGCAGTGGCATCATCAAAAGAAACATGATTGTTATCAAACATTGAAAATAAAGGCTGTTGGTTCACATCAGTTTTTTGTTGTGCTTCGATAAAAGATTTTGTGTCTTCGTCATATCTAAAAGTTTTACCTTGATTTACTGTGCCGAATTCAATTGAAATAGAATCATTGTCTGATGGTGTGGCGTCAGAGGCCTCTGTCAAACTTATAACCAGTGTTGAATCGCCTGCGGTCACAAAATCCACATCGTAAATTTTATCCTTAACCGTAGGATCTGTGTCTGCCGCAAACACAACTCTCATGCCCGGAGCCAAAGATATACCATCGATGATGTACCCAGTCTGTTTCACAACTGAGCTGAAGGCATCTGTGGTTTTTGTGTCATAAAGTGTGACAGACCTTTTAGCAACTGTTCCGTGATTATATAATGCCAGGCCAGAATCAAACTCTATTATTGGTCTTTTTGCCCTGTCATCTTCGTCTAATATTGGAGTAAACCCACCGACCCTTGCGGTCTCTTCTATGATAGATCTATGAAACCATCTATTGTACCTAGACCATGCATTTTGATCTTGTGAATCTCTTTTGATTGTTATGTAATCCTTTGTGTCAGGAGAGTAATATGCTTTTGCATATGGTCTGCTATCGTACCCTACCGTGTCATAGAGGATTGTAGATTCCGTGGCATAAGTCCCTGGTGTCATCATGTCTTCGACATCGGTCAATGTTATTGCATCTCCTACTCCTTCAACATAATACTCTTTGTTTTGATATGCTGTAGATACTAACGCCGTCGGAAATTTTACTTTCATGCCATTAGACAGATCTAAAGTTCTAAGACTGTATTCTTTAACTCCCAATATGTCATCCTCAACATTGATTGCAGTAGTGCTTTTGGCATCTTTTATTTGCAAGATACCATACATGGCATCATGGTTGCCACATTGGTAATATAAAGTGTCAGGTGCACCTGTTAGTGGCACAGTAAATGTTACAATGCCATAATCAGCACCATTGTTTGTAACACCTGTGTCGAATATTGTAGATGTAGAACCGTCAACTGAAACTTTACTTTTATAAGGTTCGGTCATGATCCAAAACGGATGGCCTTTTGCGTTTACATCAAATTTATAAGTGTTTCCCCTGTAAAGTGTTAAAATGGGATTGTCTTCATTTTCTCTTTGCCTAAAATTATATGCACCTTGTGCCAGATTTTCAACAGAATAGGTTGCAACAGCACCAGGGCCTACCGAATCAATTTCTATCGCTCCTGGGCCTTCGGGTATCCAGTAATACTCTCTGTAGTTGATTAACTTGTCATAATCTATTGCAGGGTTCCAACTGTAGACAGTCTCTTTATTCAACCTGTCATGATTGCTTACATTGGCACCAAAATATTTCAATTGATTGATATAGTCATCGTAAGTTCCTGTGAATTTAACTTGATCTTCTGGATTTACAGAAGTTGTATCTCTGTCTGTGTAGGTGACAGTTGGTTCCAGTTGATATGCCATTCTATCTTTGCTGGTTGCACCTAAATATCTATCACTAACCGCTCTAGTGTAGGCATCTTGCCTACCTATGTATCCGTCGATTCTTTCGAGTGCACCTTTCTGTACCAAGGGATCTAATGTGCTGGAAAGGAATCTTTGATTGCTATCAGTCCTGTAGAAAGCAGGCAGATGCTGTACAGTACGTCTGTACTCGTTGTTGCCTTGCTTTACAACTTCACTATTGGTAAATGCGTTTATCTGTTCGTCAGCCATTAGTATCCTGATCCACTACTGCCAGTTGAAGAACTGGAACCTGTTGTAGTAGAGCCTGACACTGTTGATCCTGTTGTAGTACTTGATGTGGTTGTAGTAGATGTGACAACAGTACCCGAGGCTACCAACTGGTTGGCTCCAAGTGCTGTAATAAGTGACACATCATCAACGGTGGCCCCACTGATGAAAATCTCGTCTGCCGCTGAATTGATCTGGAACAGAGACCCAAAACTCTGCCCGGATTGATTTGGCACAATTACTACTGAGAGTAGATCTGGTGCCAATTGATTGTGAATGTAAGCGGCTAATTCAGTAAAATAAAAAGCGTCTCCAAAGTCCCAATTATCCAATGCAAAGAATTCATTAATTGCTTGAATTACTCTTGTCTTTACAACAGCATCTGAAATATTAGTCAGTGGATTTTTAACAACTTTGAAAGTTGCCTGTAGTTGTTCTTCGGCATTCGATCCAAAGAGTATTTTGTATTTCACAGGATGGTATACGATTTGGTCTGACAGAGATTTCAAAGGATTTAAAACACCGGAGTAATTTATACGTAATTGATCTGCTGTCGACGGCTCAGGCTTACTTCCGCCATCTTGTAACCATATCCTGAATAGGTTGTCATATGTTCTTTCTAATAGGTATACATCAACGATGTTTGACACACTAGGATCTATCCTTGTTTCTTGTCCTGCATGATGTTTATATTGAAAATTAATGGCACTTCTTCCTCTTCTTGCTCTGTAATCAGTCGTCGTCGTTAGTGAGTTGGTTGTAGAACTATACTGTTTAATCACGTCCTCGTCTGTAGCATAGAAGTAAAATAATTGACCGTCTGTGTAAGTTGTAGTACTTAAATTGATGTCTGCTTCATTTTCCGTAACAACAAAGTTTGTAGCGGCATACGGTCTAAATCTTTCAATATTATCGTATGAAATATATTTTTCTGAAAATACAAATTTTGTTGAAACAGACGTAGTCGGCTCAACAAATATATCAAATAATTCAGGGTTGTCTACTATTCCGTCGTCGTCGTCATCATGGAAACCTATTTTAACTTTTCTATTATCTTGGAAGCCATCTGATTCTGTAACAACGTCAACCACTTGCCATGTAATAGGGTACCCAATGCTGTTACCTGTTGATACAATACTATTTGTTTTCAAAATTTTGATAGTATCTTTGACTGTCTTACCTGTAGTGTAATCATAGATTTTTTCTTCTACATCATAATGAAATTTATTTTCTGATTCTGATTCAAAGATGTAATCAAGTTTCCTGTAGTTTACGGTATATGTATTTCCGTCATTTGTAAATTTAAACCACCAACTAGCGTCGGCATTTGTTCCTGTGTCTGATCCTGCGTTTGTAAGACTAAACACACTGCTACTACTTAAATTTGTAGATGTAATCACCTTCCATGACTCTGTGTCAACATCATATCTTAAACCAAATTCTTCATATGCCTCTATTCTGTCAAGTAGATCTGCTTCTAAAGTTGCTGTAAATGATGTAGTAAATGCTGGAATAATTGAACTTACAACTGAACCATTTGGTACAATATTGTTTAGAGTAACTGGACCAACACCTGACTCTAGATCACCTACTCCTCCGTTTGCACCATCTAATACAACATCACCTATTACTGCCCATAACCTGTCTTCTGAATTGACTGTAGTGGATGTTACAAGCGTACCATTTAAAAATTTTCTTGTGTCCGGAGAAGTAAATTTTACTAATGCTCCGGGTTTTGCAAATTTTAGATTTGAAGTTGCAAAATCTCCTATTACAAGTGCACCACCTGATGTGAAAAAACCAGTGTTGGTGTTTGTGGAAGTCGTAGTGGAATTCCATGATGCAGTAAGTGTGCTGGCATCTTTGACACCATACTTCAAGTAATAGAACTGTCTTGCATATGCTTCCTTTAATTTTGCTTCTACACTAACATCAATGGTTGATTGTATATCGCTTTTGTTATTGAATGTAAATGTAAATTGCTGTAATGATTCTTCTCTGTAAATTATACCGTCGTCGGCAAATGTTGTAACATTTGAATATGCACCGGTTGGATCTAATATTTCTTTTGCTCTCGATATGCCTGATGCTGATCTATTTACTGACCTAACCTTAACAATTTCCTGCGATGCAGATAATGGTACAACTTGATAATCTTCTGCAGTGATCATCCTATTCTGAGAATAGTAAACCTGTGCGGCTTTTTCCTTAATAGATAAGTTTGACTCTGTTGCAGACGCATTATACACACTTGCTTTCAAACTCAAACTCATTGATAAAGTTTGTTGTGCACCATTGGCATCTGTGTATGGTACAGTTAACTGTACATTCTGCATGTCTGATGCCTGTATCGCATACTTGGCGTTGTCACTTGTCCTGTAGTATGTTCTAAAACTTCCCAAAGGTATGTTAGAGAAGTTTCCATCGCCAAAAACTAAATCAATTGCGTCATCACTTTTGGTTACAACATTGTAGGTGTTACGTTCTGATTTCGACAAAGAATTGTATATCGCATTATTTCCTGCCAGTGCCGGCACCTTCGTCCATGCCTGTGACAACTGTCCAAATTGATCCAACTTGTAAAGCCATACGTCTGGATTGTTTATGTCTGCCGCGTCAATTGATTTAACAAAATTTGTAACTGCCGTTTCAACGGTGAAATCTTGTTGCTGTATTTGGCCCTGTTTGAACAGGAAGAAAAATCCGGTGTTGTTTGAACTATCCCCAGATCCGTCTGATCTGTATGTGTATGTCAATCCTGTTCCTGGGACTGGAGGAGATTCATATATTGAATCCGAGTCTTCTATCGTGCTTGGCACTATCTCGAAAGACCTTGTTACACCTCCTATTGCCTTTTGGTATTTGAATATAGGAAGGTCCAACTGGTTTGAACTCAAGGTGTAAACTTCTGTTGTAATGCCTCCGATTTGTCCTGACTCCCTAGGTTTGCCAAACAGTTGCCCCGTTTGATTTGCCGCATTCAGTATCGCTGTAAATTGTTCTCTGTAGTTTGAATTTGCACTGTCGTTCCAAATTATGTTACTGTCTGCTAAATTGGTTCCCGTACTGTCTAAAACATCCTGTGATGTAGATATTGCATCAATTTTTAGAAGTCCTGTTGCAGGTAAATTCCTTTTGGCATTGTAGTTTATTAATCTTGCTAATCTTAAAACACTGTTTCTTCTTTCCGCAGTTTCTAAAAAATTTTCTCTTGCATTCAAGTCTACCCTGAACGACAATGCCTGTGATATGTAGGCTATAAGATCTATCAGGGCAACATACTCCGAACTCTCAACAAAGTCGTTGAAATCGTCAGGGTAGTTCTCCCTTAGATATGCCACCATTGTCCTTCTCAGGGTTTCAAAATCATATGATTTGAAATCTGCCTGCTGGAAAGCCTGGTAGATCTTTCTCCAATCTTCCGCTACAAGTAATCTATTCTGTCTATCTGTTGTGGCCATACTGTTTGTATGGATATTTATGTATTAAATTAACCGCGTATATTAAGATAGGCGTAACAATGAATTTTCATCGAAGTTAAACCGTAACTTCTCTGTGATATTCAGTGGCACATACCTGATAGTGGCCTCTATTGCAATGCCTTTGTCTGCTTCAGATACCAGTATTTCCTCTGTTGCAAGTCTTGGATCAGCGTTTAGGTTAGCAGTGACATCTTCCAATATGGCCGTCTTAAGGGCCTCTGTGAAAGGTTCAAATATGGCATCGTATATTATTGTGCCAAATTCTGGGTTCTCAACCCTCTCACCCTTTCGCACAGAAAGTCTATTGATAAGATCTTGCTTGGCCACTTCAAAATCGTACAGTTTGAAATTCCTTTGTTCTGCCCGTGAACTAAAACCTTTGAATGTAACTTTCTTGTCTGCTAAACCATTTGACTCAGAATCACCATATGCCATTAATTCAATCTCCTAAATTCTACATCAACCTTGCTGTAGTCAACAGCATAATATCCGGTCTCTGTCATGTGCCTTGCCCATGGAACCTCCTGTGCCATTACTCCCATGTACCTGCCAGGCAACTGTTTGTATTTAAACGAATAAACATTTATGCCTGCTGGTGATTTGCCAACAAACCTAATGTCCTCTTTGAGTCTCTGGTCACTAAAAAATCCACCTGAAGAAAAGAATGTGCTGACCTTATTTGCTATACTACCTATTTGTGTCGCCACGTTGGCACCCACGTTCTGGAAGAAAGTCTGTCCGGATATAGCGGCTTCCCTGGCATTGAACAGTCCTGTTTTGGTTGCCAGGTTCTTGACCGATTGCATTCCTACTATTTGGCCTCCAACCACACTTTGATAAGTCTGTGTTATACTCGCGATGTTAGATATCGTGGCAGGTATATTTTTTGTAGATAGATTTTTGGTCAAACCATCAACAGTGTTAAGTGCCGAATTGGCAAGATCGATATTTTCGGTGATGCCTGACACTGTGCTACCTGCCAGTGAGAACAATTCACCAGAACTGTTTACGAACACGTTGTCCTTGAACAGTTCTGTGCTCTTACCTGTGAAATTATCTATCACCTGCGTACTGAGACTGTTTGTCAAGTCTTTGACATCTGTACTGATATCAAAACCTTTGAACTTCTCTGAAATACTGTCCTTTATATCGAACGGCAGATTCACCGTCTCCGTTATTCCATAAATCTTGTTGTAGTCTCTGTTAAACTGTGCCAACAACTCCTTGGCCTTAGCGGCGTCTGTGCTGGTTCCCATCGTCTTTTTAAGCCATTGTAGTTGATCTTCCTGGGCCTGTGCCAAACGAGTAGGGGCATGAATGTTAAGTCTGTTTTGGTGGTTAACATATTCTGGAGTGCCTGGTGTGTATGCCTTTTTGGCCCATTGTGCTTTGTCCTCTTTGTTATCTGGGATGATGCTATCGCCAGATATTACATTTGCCCTGAACATTGGTTCGTGGTGTACGAATCTGTGAACTGTAGTTTTGGTCTTTCTAGTGAATCCTTTCAGGGGTTTGACGCCTTTGTGAGCGAGTTCTACATCTCCCTCTTCCCTAACCTCCATGCCTATTTTTTCCGGCTTCAACCAACCCGGTCCCCACTTATCACTAGCGGTGGTCGAATTGAAGTGAACCTGTGCTCCTGCGAGATGTATCTGTCCATCTGCCCCATGTAGTTGTGTGCCTTTAGTGAACGAACTTAGTCCGTCTCTGGCGTAGTCTCTGATCGTACCCGATTGGGATGAAGTGAACACACCCTTGTCTCCTAATGTCATATGATAGTCGGTGGATTGGATTATCTGTCCTGGTTCTTTCGGTATTTTGACGTCACCCACTTTTTTGGTGCCTTTCTTAACTTCGTCATCTAGAGCAGTGTACAAAGTTTCATCGATCCCTGATGCTGACATACGAATCGATCTTCCTGCGTGAATATTTACGTTGGAATCAGAGTGTAGGTTAAAGTCACCTTCAGTCCGCATGTTGATGCCTCCCAGGCCTGAATACACATCTATCCTGCCGTTTCTCTGCATCTCTATGTAGGCGTTACCTGAGCCATTGGCGATGTAAACCACACCAGCGGTGTCGTGCATTAGTAACTGATGTCCTGACGCAGTCCTTAATCTTGTAAGTTGGTTAGAGCCATCGACTGCACCATCGTCCAGGACAAAACTGTGTCCAGGATTCCTGTCTGGCCTCACTGCCGCACCCTCTGGTCCTATGTTCTTGGTACGAGAATCGCCTCTTATCCTGCCTGGTGTGTTTATTCCAAACACCTGGCTGGGTGCCTCTCTTCTAGCCGAACTTGACGTAGTACCCCTCACTGGGTCTTGTACCAATCCTTCACTTAAAAGTTGATCTGCTAGTACGTCATTTATTGGATACTGAAGACTGTTAGCAAAAGCCTCGGTCTGTGCTTCCTCAATCATCTTACGATTCTTCTCACCAACTGGTAGGAAATCGGTACCGTAGTTCGTGGCACCCGACTTATACAACTCTCTGGCGTCCTGTTTAGATCGTATGGTATCACTGGAACTGCCATATCCAGGAATCTGATGATTTGTAAGTGGCTGTTGAACACAGCCTATCCAGAATGCTGATTTCTTATTCTGTTCTCCTTTGGCGAACATCACCAATACCTGTGTGTCTATGTCAGGTGGTACGAACCACATTCCATACGTGTGTTGTGTTCCCTTATAACTGTCTGGATCTCTCCTGTCATTCGCCTCAACACTCTTGGCTCCATAGAAAGGTGACAGGTACTGACACCATATGCAGTCGTCAGGTCCTGGATTATTGGTCTGAGATAGTTCAGGAATGTTCACTCCCAACCTGCCCTGTCGTATAGGGTCATCCGTATATTTCACTGTTCCCACATAAGGGCCCACGTCCTTGCCAGCAAATTGCTGATCAAAGTTCTTCATGTTGTCTTTTGTGTCTACGAATCCTACCATTTACTATATTTTCCTACCTAAAATAATCAACTATATTATTAATATTTTGTTTAATTTTTTTCTTTCTATTTTCTTTGATTGAGTCCTCTACTTTTTGTTTACTTAATTTTGCTTTATCAAATGCGTCCGTGAGCTTACTAGCCGCCTGCGACTGTATTTCGAATAAAGGTTCGCCATCTCCTCCTTGATTGTTTAGCCTCACACAGGTCAGCGTCTGCAGGAACTGGCCATTGGTAAATTTGCTCTCTATTTTTACTATCTGATACACCCCAGAAAAGAAAAGGTTATTCTCAGGAACTGTGCTTTTTTCCTGCTGGAACATGACACCAGCATTGTCGTCCACATCATCAGGTAACCTGTAAACTAATTCCATCAGTGGCGTGTATGAATCTGCGTTGAAAGATCCAGAATTACCGTCAAATATATCGGACTTCTTTTTACTGGCCGCTTTGCCTGATACAGGAACGTATTGGTCCTGGCATATGAAAGCAGGATCTCCCAATATTTCCATTTCTATTCTCATCATGTCAACCGTTGGATTGGTTAGGTAGTCGTAGAAATCCTGACTACGTGCCAACTTGCCCTTGTCCGTATCGGCCTTGTTGAATGTGTTCCTGCCTTTGACTATGCTGGGTGCAGATCTTAGGCCTGAAAGGTCCTTGCCCTCTGGATCCTCACCTCCGATTAGTTTGGTTATGATGTTATCTAATTTTTCGAATACACCGTCTGCACCTTTTGATATTTCTATTGTGTTCCTCATGTAGTAAGCGGTTTTGTAGTTGATACGCAAATTCTGTATGTCTGTGTTATCGCCTGTGTACAGATAGTTGTACTGCTTTTTCACATCGTTCTTTGCCACGCCCTTGGACACGAACACGCCCGGTCGCATGAACTTCAACACATGGATCTTGTATGGTACGACCTTGTAGGTAATGATCTTCCTGTGCATCTTGTTGATGTTGTCGAATTGGTTATAATCGGTCTCCACACTGGTTTTAATCTTGAACCAATCAACGAAACTGTTATTCTTGATTGTCTCCTCGAATTCATTACCTAGAACAAATTTCTTTATATCTTCCTCTGATGCATCGCCTCTACCCCTGATTTGTCCTGTCCGTCTAAGGTACGATGTCCAAAAGTCAGATGCCAGATCCTCGTATCCAACGGTGCTCCTGACCATGTCTTCTAGCACTTTAGTAATGCTGATAAGACTACTCACCTGGGACTCTGTGACCTCTATTTCTATTTTCTTTCTTCCTTTGTTCGGGGCTCTTGGTCCCACATATGTGTTACGTATGTCTCTACCGCCTATGTATCCACTAGCAAGTTCTAAAACTTTTTCGTCGAACTCTATCTTGTACTCGTCCAATACCTCACGCACCTTGTGTTCTTCTTGCTCTTTTAATATCTGTTTATTGAGCTGGTCCGCTAACTGCTGACCTGCACCTTCTAGTGTGCTGGCGTTTATGGTAATCTCAGACCTTGGAAACTTAAACCTGTCATCAAATGCGATGTCTTGAATACGCACCGCCGTGACGTCATATATGGCGCCGCCCTCGTTCACGTCTAGTTCAACACGTGTGATCAATATCGGTATCTTTCTGACGGTACCGAAGGCCGACATGGGAATACCGTTCTCGTCAAAACCTTTGAACTCTATGGTCAAAAGCAGTGGAGCGTCTTGGTAGTCCCTGTAGCCATTGATCCTTGCCGCGGCACGGACTTTCTCTATGAATGATATACCATAAGGTTCATGTAGTTTAAATTCCATCTTTACAAAATCGGCCAGTCCACGTTCTTCACTAGGACCAACCGTTGACAGCATGTTCACATCCTCGAAGAAGATGTCCCTGCCCTTTTCAAGCACCCCTACGGAAAATTTATAACTTTTATTTTCCCTGGCCTTTATGTCTATCTGTGGTCCTGCTATTGTAAGATCGTTAAGACCTGTTCCACTGAGATTAGGATCGCCTCCTATGCCTGATGAACGTGCTATGACATCATGCACGGGATTCTGCAGGAACGATCGATCCTTAAGTTCCTGTTCATTTACGCCGCTCAATGTGAAAAGTGTGTTGTATGATGCAAACTTGTGTAGTACGTTGGGTAGCAGGCCTGGACCTATCCCGTCATTGTTGTTGCTGGTATACCCTTCATCTGTTGTGGCATAATTGTTGACTTCTCCTTCTAATTGTGCTTCACGCTCTTTTTCTAATCTTCTAAGGGTCTGTTCATTAATTTTTCTCTGCCTGCCAACTCCTAAATTATTCTTTAGATTTTCTATTTGTTTTTCTACACTTGTGCCTGTATGGTAGATACCTTTTTTTTCATTTATAGTTTCTCCGGGACCTTTTCCGCTTTTAAATCTGGCCTGGGCAACAGGACCAGAATAATTGTAAGAATGTTGTTCTATTATGTTGTCGTCCTTGTCGTAGACTATCTTAGTGTAAACTTTCACGTTATACCCCTAGATCACGTTTTATGTTGTCCGCTTTTGGCAACTGTATGGTAACTCCTGGTTTGAAGTCGTATATGGGATCTTCTATCTGGTCTGGATTACGCTGTGCGAACACCCACCAAAGCCTTGGTGTGCCATATAAATCATAGGACAGCAAATCTGGCCTGTAAGCGTATGTTCTTTCTATAGTGTAACTCTGATCATCATCCTCTATGGCGAAACGTCTTTTGACGTATGTGCCAAGACTGATGTCATTTTGTGGTGTTGCAAAGTATGGTGATGTTCGTGAGTAGTTGGCCATTATATAAATCCTACCTCATTTTTTCCTTTGCCGTTGAGTTCGCCATTGACGAATTTTTTCATTGAGAAATTCTTGACTGAATCTCTTGAATAGATAGGTGTTATCAGGACATTTATATTTGACAATGTTGGTGCCCATGTCTGACTTTCTTCAAGTTCTGGTAGGCCCATTCTCTCCCTTGTTCTAGGAGTGGAATAAGGTGAGTTGTTCTGCCTTGTTGATATGTAGTCTATCCCTTGCCTTAATTCAACTGTGAAGGAATTTAAAACCACCGGTACCTTATGGAACATGTGATCTCCATAGCCATACAAATGAAGTATAGGTGTTGGATTTCCTTTGAGGCCATCTAATCCCTCCTCTTTACCGAAGAACATTTTCGTCGCTGTTCTTAGGAAGTTTACAGTTGCAACCCAGTGCTTTGCGTCCTCGCTGTTCTGCACAGGAAATTCTCCAATTATGTTCATTTGATCCACTTGCGAGTTTTGATACGCTTGGAACGGATAATTGCTGTGTGTCTGTGCCAACGGATTATAGTTGGCAGAATATTGCATCTGCATTGTTGGGGTCAACGGCCAAAACATTCCTTGTGACGCGGCCAAAGGGGCCATAATAGGATTATTCTCAAAATCAAAGAATTTGGTCAGTGGGCCATCTGGTACCTGTAACCTCACACGCCAGTCTGTTTTGTCATTCCTTCCTGACCATTTGGCCATGGACATGTTGATCCTTGAATCTGTGGAAATACCAGATCCCATCAATCTACCCAACGTCCTGTTAAAGATATATGAGCCAGCCGCCTTTCCCAGAACCTTGACTTTGTCCATGCCCGTAGGCACTCCTGTTCCGTCTGCGTTTAACCAACTGGGTCTGCTACTGCTCATTTAAATGGTTGCTTTCCTTTGTAAAATTTCGTATACTTAAACTATATTTATAGGCAATATTTTAGGCGCACTTAATTACCCTTACGGCACGATTCAACAGACCTGTTTGTGGTCATTTTACATTAACATAAAGAGAAGAAATATGAAGAGAGTAAAGTACCTAAACAACCGAGATCTATTGATACAAATACATGCCAGCAAGAACACATATTGCTCGTATGTCACACCCGAGGATTCACAGTATGATCTTATTGTGCCAAACCTGAAAAAAGTCAACGCAAGTGCGGTGGCACAGGCAAGGAAGGCCAAGGCCAAAAGACTAACACAGGAAGCATGGGAGCAGGCCAAGGCGTCGGGACTTAAAAAGATTAAACTAGCGGACTACACTGTGAGTCCGAGAAAAATAGAAAAAACAGATCTAGTGTTCAGGGTTATGATGTTTGATCATGTGCCGATGGACGACGAAAGAAAGAAAAATCCTAAGACGACAGCAGACCACCACAGCAAAGTAAACTTTCCACCATTCCAGCACTATCGTTTTGATAAGAAGGACAAACTGGTATGTGTTGGCAAATCACACTGGGTGGGAGGCATGAGCAACGGACACTTCTCTGTTGACCACGGTAAGATGACAAATCAACTGGCCATGATGTACATGAAATTGTGTGAGAGGTACGGAACAAGAGCAAACTGGAGAGGTTACACATACAATGACGAGATGCAGTCGCAGGCATTGATGCAGTTATCACAGATTGGTTTGCAATTCGATGAGTCAAAGTCTGACAATCCTTTTGCATACTACACCGCGGCAATTACAAACAGTTTCACAAGGATACTGAACATAGAAAAAAAGAACCAGGCAATCAGAGATGACCTCCTAGAGTTCAATGGAATGATGCCATCGTTTACAAGGCAGAACGAAAACGAAACAGCGGGGCCAACATATAAGGAAAGAATGAAGACAGCACACGGAGATGTGTACAAGGTAAACAAAACTACACTTGCAAAACTAAACAAGACATTGAAAAAGAAAGGAAAACTAGATTCAGAAGATTTCCAAGATATCAAATTCAAGAACAAAGTCGATATGACTAATCACAAACCTGTTGTAAAGAAGAAATGGTAACATATGTTTTTTAAGAAAGTAGCATGTTTCACTGATATACACTTTGGGATGAAGGGCAACAGTCGTGTACACAACGACGACTGCGAAGCCTTTATTCACTGGTTCATAGAACAAGCAAAACTACACGGATGTGAGACTTGTATTTTTCTTGGCGATTGGCACCATCACAGAGCAAGTACAAATGTGTCAACAATGAACTATACAGTCTCTAACATGGAGCGTTTAGGCAAGGCATTTGAAAAAGTGTATGTGATAATGGGAAACCATGATTTATTTTACAGAGAAAAAAGAGAAATAAACTCAATGGAATTTATAAGAAACATTCCAAATGTACACATAGTAAACGATTGGATAGTTGAAGACGATGTGGCAATCATTCCGTGGATAGTAGGCGACGAGTGGAAAAAAATACAAAAAATGAAACAGCAATACGTATTTGGACACTTTGAACTGCCATACTTCAAAATGAATGCTATGGTAGAAATGCCAGACGTTGGAGGTATACAGACCGATCATTTTGCAGGGTGCGGACAGGTGTTCTCAGGACACTTCCACAAAAGGCAGGTAATGAAAAATGTGACCTACATGGGTAACGCTTTTCCACACAATTACGCAGATGCTTGGGACGACGACCGTGGCATGATGATAATAGAACACGGCGGGAAACCAAAATACATAAACTGGCCAGATATGCCAAGATATATCACAATTAAAGTTTCTGAATTACTGGAAGACCCAGACAAATATCTTAAACCAAAGATGTATGTGAGGGTGACCTTAGATATAAAAATTTCATACGAAGAAGCAAATTTCGTTAGAGAAACATTCATAGACAAATATCAGTTGAGAGAACTGCAACTGATACCTGAGCAAATCGACAACGCACAACAGCCACTAGTGGAGGTGCAGAAGTTCGACAGTGTGGATCAAATTGTAATAAAGCAGTTGCAAGGAGTTGATTCAGAAGTGTATGATAAAAATGTATTAACAGCAATTTACAACGATCTAGATGTCACGAATTAGTAAAAAAAGATTAATTAAAGTCTTGCAGGGCGATCTTGAAGAACCGGTTACTAAACAATCACTTTTGGATCAACTTGCAAAACCTGTTACGCAGGAAGAATGGCTGAAAGGCTACAGAGAATGGAAAAGGAAACAACTTGCTAACGATTAAAGAACTAACAGTGAAAAACTTTATGAGCGTGGGTAACCAGGCCCAGGCAATAGATTTTTCTAATAAAAATTTAGTGCTTGTTATCGGTGAGAACATGGACCTAGGAGGTGACGACGCAGGTGCTAGGAATGGTACAGGAAAGACAACAATTATAAATGCACTGTCATATGTTTTCTTTGGCGAGGCATTAACAAACATCAGAAGAGACAATCTTGTGAACAAGACTAACGAGAAGGGCATGTTGGTTGGTGTAAAATTCATAAAAAACGGAGTGACCTATACAATCGAAAGAGGACGAAAGCCTCAGATATTCAAATTCTACGCAAACGATATCGAACAGAACACAGAAAGCAACGAAGCACAGGGAGAAAACAGAGAAACGCAAGTAGAGATCAATAAGTTATTGGGAATGACTCATTCTATGTTTAAGAATATCATTGCATTGAACACATACACACAGCCTTTCTTATCTACCAAACAAGCGGAACAAAGAGAAATAATAGAACAACTATTAGGTATTACTTTGCTATCACAGAAAGCAGACTTGTTGAAAGAAAAACAAAAAGCAACCAAACAAATGCTTACCGAAGAAAAAATGAGGATAGATGCCAAAGTAGCCAGTAATGAAAAAATTCAGGAGTCAATAGAAAGCCTGCAGATTCGATCCAATGCTTGGAGCAAACAAAAGCAAGAAGACATCACAAGTTTCAAAGAAGCAATAGCAGAGTTAGAAAAAGTAGACAGTGAAATCGAAATTGAGAAACATAAAAAATTACAAAAGAGAAACGAACTACAAACTATGTTAAGAAGTCTAGAAAAAGAAAAAGCATATCACGAAAACAGTCTCACAAAAGCAGAAAGCACCGTGACCAAGACGAATGCAGATCTGGAATATGCCGCTCAACAGAAATGTCCAACATGTGAACAAGAACTTCTAGACGACAAACACACACATCTCGTGGACAAACTGAAAGTGCAACTTACTGAATCAACAGAATATGTAACGAAACTCAAGACAGACCTAGCAAAAATACAAAGTGGTATAGATGAAGTAGGAGATCTTGGACAGGTTCCAGACACATACTACGACACGATAGATGAAGCATTTAATCACAAAGGTTCATTGAAAGACCTACAAAGACAACTTAAACAGACAGAAAAGAAGGAAGACACGTATGCTGAACAAATAGAAGAAATGAAAAAGACAGCGATACAAAAAATTGATTATGACAAAGCAAACGAATTAGAGGACCTACACAGGCATCAAGAGTTTTTATACAAATTGCTGACTGCAAAAGATTCGTTTATAAGAACAAGGATTATAGAACAGAACTTGACTTACTTAAACCAGAGATTGGCTTATTTCTTGGGCAAAGTTAAACTGCCACACACGGTGACTTTCCAATCAGATCTTACAGTGCGTATCGAGGAACTGGGCAGAGAACTGGACTTTGACAACTTGTCAAGAGGTGAGAGAAACAGGTTGATATTGAGTTTGAGTTGGGCATTCCGAGATGTGTGGGAAAGCCTTTATCAACAGATCAACTTGCTGTTCATTGATGAACTTGTGGACGCAGGTATGGATATATCTGGTGTTGAGAGTTCAATGGCAGTGTTGAAAGACATGAGTAGGACGCAGAAGAAGAACATATTCTTAATATCGCACAAAGATGAATTGGTAAGCAGGGTGAATAGTGTACTGAAAGTTGTAAAAGAGAATGGTTTTACCAACTATGCCAATGATGTTGACATAATTGTTTAATTTTTATGTTGACAAAACCACTTCTTACGTGCTTTAATTACACTGACGTTAATTAATGTTAATCGTACGATAATAAAGGAAGGACGTAAATTATGTCAACAGAAACACATGACGCTATAATGACAGCAATTCAGACTTACTCAGAAGAGAATGGGAAGTTTGTTGATAAGGGTGTAAAGGCCTCTGCAACAAGAGCCAGAAAGGCCCTAGCAGAATTATCTAAACTGATCAAAGCAAGAAGAAAAGAAATTCAGGAAGTTAAGAACGCGGCAAAAACTGCGGCGTAATTAATATTGAATTGCAATTCTTATAACCCTCGGCTTTAACTAGTCGGGGGTTTTTTTATGCAGTAAAGAAAAAAATTCTGGCAGATGGTCTTGTAATTTTAACCTACTAAACTTATCTTGTTTTTCAAGATTTTTTTGCATTAGATCTAAAGAATGAGCACTGCCTCGCCATTCTATTTTTACATTTTTGAAGAACACAGGATTATTTTTTTCAACTTCTTTACCAATGTCTTTAGTAAGGTTGTCATAAGAAAACTCCTCAGGATCATACACAAAGTTCAATATTATTTTACTAGGAAGGGTCTTGAAAATGTTAAGGACAATATCATCAATGTAAAATATGTTCATGTTGCTCACTGTCACTATCGTTGACAAACGATCTCTTCCAAAATTTTGAATGTATTGTTTAATGTTGTTACGTACTTTTTCCCATTTTGCTGGTTGTCGTAGGTATTCGAATATCTTTTCATAACCGTCTAGTGAAAAACAGATGTTAAAATTTTCAAAACTTGACAGTAAATCTATTTGGTCTTGTGTCAATTCCACTGTGCCATTTGTCTGTAGTGAGTATGATGTCTTCTTGTCTAAGGTGGACAAACGATCCCATAGTGCCGCCGATTTCAATGTTTCTCCCCCAATGAACTCTATGTGCCTTAATTTTTCTATATCCATGTCCGGTGACTTCATGTCTTTAATGATCTGTATTTTGTCTACTGACTTGTTGCCGTAAACGGAAGAAAATTTCTTGATCCATGATGTGCTACCACCGGGGGAGCATGTCACACAGTATAGATTGCAAACATTACCAACAGGTATGACCGCTGTGGAAATGGATCGTTCTGTTTGCGATAACTTGTCTTGGTGCAACATATTTGCTGTTTGCCTTTTTGACTCCAGTGACATATCCTCCAGCGTCCAACAGGAGTCGCAGAATTTACTCCTGCGATTGTTCCTGTGGTCATCTAACAACTCTTCAATGTCCTTCTCAGTGTCGAAATCTTTTAGATAGCAACATGGCGAATTGCTCTGGTAGTTGTCGGCTATGAACGGAAGCACACATTTATTTTGCATTTTGTAAAATTCCTTTGCCGTGTACCCTCACACGGATGTGGCCGTTGTAGTAATCATTAGATTCTAATACCTTACGTGCAAATTGCTCACGTGCTTCCACGTATGATAGTTCCGCTTTGGACTTGCAGAAGAAAAGTATCTCCCTCGTGAATTTGTCTTTGCCAAGTTTATTGACATCTATAGTGAGGTCATCGCTAGAACCGTAGTAGTCCTGCCAATCGGAATCCACTTTGTATCTACGCTTGTTCTTCCTGCCTTTCAATGGCGGCCTGGATCTCTTGAACTTGGCCAGTTTCTTTCCTATATACATCCTACCGTTGGTTGTGTTTGTAATAAGATACACGAATCCAACTATTTCTTCTGGAATGTTGGTAATTTTATTTCCTTGGTACGTCCAATGCATACCTATATTTACAGCCAAAAAGATTGACTTAGAATTAAAACTCATATAAACAAGTGTGATAGGCAAAAGAAACTTCTCAAAAATTTCCAACAGGCAAACATAGCATCGCAACCAGTGAGCAAGGAAATGCGGCTAACAAGCGACAGGTGAATCCTTTGATGCACACAGCACAAATGATGAGGCTCCTAGAAAAAGATAGACCTCAGATTTGCCAGGGACCATTATACAGGGATCTGGTAGATTCGCGTTGTAATGAATGAGCTAATGGGTACAGCACAACCGCCCAACTACGGTAGCGATGTATAGTGACTGCGAACTCACCACAGGGTTCAAGTCGGTTCGGCTAGAAATAGCCGAATTGT
>Ga0209645_1000182_pt1 | contig 33170 bp, 56 predicted proteins | sample ETNvirenome_6_30_FD_184070 | JGI IMG/M metagenome (GOLD analysis project Ga0209645, IMG submission 184070) | Marine viral communities from the Pacific Ocean - ETNP_6_30 (SPAdes) (version 2) | ecosystem: Environmental > Aquatic > Marine > Oceanic | place: Pacific Ocean | collected 2013-06-19
ACAGTAACCGGATCACCATTGTATTCAGGAACGGACCAAATAGATTCTCTTGATTCAAATCCTGCTACATAATCTTCAGTAGATGTTTTGCCAAGTACTTGACCAAATGCTACATTTAGCCCAAGTAAAAATACGATAAGATGTTTCATTTTTACAGATAATCGAATACTCCAAAGGTAGCATTGCTGAATTGGGATGGGTTTGTTATTAGTTCAAAAACAATTTTTGCTATTCCTGATGTAGCTAACACAAATAGGAATGTAACAACTGCTTTTAAAATAACATCAACCACCTTACCTATAACAGTATCAGTATTTTCTGCTTGAGGCTCTCTGTAAAAATTTAAAATTCCTTGTAAAAGTTGGTTAAAAGAATTTTTTTTCTTAGATTGTAAGATATAATTCATGGTTGTCATTTTAATTGTTATACACTTCACATTTAATTAAAATCCGACCTAATACCGAAAGACCTGGTTGCAGCCGGGTCTTTCATATTTTACCAGTCGAAATCTTCTTTTCTTTTTTCGGTTTCTGTTTTTTCTTTTTTAGGAGGTACTACTATAGTTTTAGAAATTACTACTGTATCTTTAGTAGCTTCAGGTAAATTAATAGTTTGTTCCATCATTGGTTTTTCTACTACTACTTCTTCTGATACACCAAATATAGCTTCCATATTAGTTATTACTAAACCGCCTGCAGCGGTAATAATAAGGCCAATTGTTGTTATAATTTGATTTTTAATTTGACTAAAAAATCCTCCTTTTTCTTCACTCATTTTTTAAAATTTTGAAAATAATGTTACTCCTACTATTGTATGATTTTCTTTAGTTAATTCTAATTTATATGAACTTTTTTCTAAAGTATTCACATACACTTTTAAAATATTGTCTCCTTCTTTGCCTGTAAGTTTTTCTTGAGATATTAATTCATTAGTCATACTATGTCTAATCTTTACTCTGTAAACCCCGTTTGAAGGTAATTTAACATTCATAGCAACTCTGTCTGAAACAATAGAACTAGCTAATTTAACCCCTACTAAATCTTCAATAAATAAAGCTTCAGGTACTTCTTGGTTTTCATCTATTACTATAAACTCTTCATCTTGAGCGCATCCTAATACTAAAAATAATGCTAATATTGATATTAATTTTTTCATTTTTTATTGAATTATAAATTGAACTTTTTGCCCATCAGCTTTAATACCTTCAGTTAATTTAAAAGTAATTAACCCTGATGTGTTTTGTAATGTTTCGTTTGGAGTGAATATTAATTTATAAGCATTTCCTGTTTTAATTGATACTTCTCCTGATTGATCTAAAGACCCTATATTTATTTTAGCTTGTTGTTGTTTATGATTTGCAAAATTTGTCATTGTATTCCCAGTATCAAAAATTACATTATCTAAAGTTAAAATAGCATCATCATAATTTATATTAAATTGAGTTCCTATTACTCCTTCTTCTTGTAAATTAATAGTAAAATGTACTTTACCATCTATTAATTCAGAAACAACATCTAAATTACTTTCAACTGCTTGTTTTAATGCCATTGATGTTACACTCATTCTTGCTTGTGCGGAAGTTGAGGTTGTTGTATATGAACTTCCTTCGGCCGTTGGAGTATATCCATGAGAAAAATCCACATCACCAATTAAAGCATGGCCAAAGTTAAATGATTTAACATCATCTGTAGGTTCAATAATATATTTTTGTCCGAAATAATAATCATTAGTTGATACACCTAATTGTTCTATTCTACCCCAAACATTTTTAGACCCATTAGTTGTACTGGTAAACCATTCACTTAATCCTTCTACTCCTTGTACATGACCTAAAGCTTGATAAGCATCTGCAGGAGTAATATTTCCTGAATTGTTTAATTCTCCTATAAGGTACTGTAAAGAATAATCGAATGTGTTTTGAGAAGTTGTATCCCCAGGCCCACTTGCTCCAGTAGCATTACCTTGTTTAAATATAATAAAAGCATCTGTAATAGTTAATACATCATCTAACCAAGTAGCTTGATCATTTACTTTAATTTCTATGTAATACTTTTCATCTACAATTAAATTACTAGTAATTACTTGACCATTAGCATCAAAATTTCCTGATTCTATAGGTTGACCAGTCTTACCATTTACTCCATCAGCAGCATAAATAGCATAAGTAAAATCAGTAGCATATTGAGCTTTAGCAGCTGAGTTAAGATTTATAGTAACATTACCGGCATTTACCCCGCTTACATTGGTTAATGAAATGTTTTCTGTACCCGCATTCACATCATATAATCCTGAACCTGCACTTATATCTTCAAAATTAGCAAAGTTAAGATCAGTAACGTTATTGTAATTGGAGTACCCTGTTCCTTGTCTATCTTTAATTTTAAATTTAACATAAATCCATTCTGTAGATAAAGGTAAATCTGAAGCTGATTGTATAATTACCCTAGCTACTGACCAATCAGCAACTGAAGAATAGGATCCGGCTCCAGCATTTAACCATCCTTGTTGATATTGAACATCTAAATCTGATTCAGCTATTGCCACCCCAGCATAAGTGTTAATAGGATTAAATCTATACCCATTCCACATTGTCCATGAATTTTGAGCATCAGATGGTAAACCTGATGTTGGGTTAAAGGTATGTGAAACATACTCTAGAAGCTTGTTGTTCCATTCAAAGTCGAAATGAACACGATCAGGTGTCATTCCACTGCCCTGTAAACCTTCAAACTTTACAGTAATCTCTTGTCCAACTACAAATCCATTTGAATCACCATCGATGTAGCTGTGGCTTAAGTAACCTTGTTGGGCTAATAACCCAAAAGGTAAAAGTAATAAAAATAATAGTTTTTTCATTATAATTTTAATTTATCTATAAGTTGTTCACAAACTTTTTTAAGTGCTGAGGATACACCTGCTTGTGAGAATTTTCCTCCTTTGTCTATAATTAAAGTAGCCGTAGAAATAGATTTTGAAGTACCTTTTGCGACTACTTCTTTTACTATCTCACCATCTACTATTAATCTTGCACCTGCAACTATTTGAGTAATATCTGCTTTACGTCCATAAGCTGCAAGTTGCATACTATTTTGTTTTACATCAAAGTAAAGTAATTCAACCTTAATACTCTTTGGAGCATTTTCAGCTAAATAATAATCTCTATCTTGGATAATTTCTTCTAGGATATTTTGTACACCAAAAGCTAGGTCACGGTTTCCAGCAAATGGACCCATAACTATGTTATTGGTAACTTCTTGTATGCGGATAGTTTCCTGACTATAACCGCTCATGCCTATAATAAAGGCAAAAAACCATAATAATCTCATATTCAACTATTAGTTAAACGTTAAACCGAAAACAATTTATGTAAAAAAATTAAAAGTAACTTTGGAGTAAAACCAGCTGTTGCAGCAGCTCTTTACTATAAATAGCAACAAAAAAAGAGGCCCGAAGGCCTCCTTTATAAATAAAATAAAAACTTTTTACCTCTTTAGAATGTGGTATAATGCAAAGGCACCAACTAGTCCTAAAAGACCTTCAGCAGATAAGGATCCTAAGATTCCCATAATATTATCTACTACTGAGATGTTTGGCCAGAATGGTATTGCAATTCCTTTGAACAGTACCTCGAAAACTACTCCAAGGGCAATAACGCTTATACCTACTTCTGTGATTTTGTTGACCCAAGAGCCAACTTTATTCAATAAATCCATAATTAAAATTTAAGGGTTAGACAATCTATAACTGTCCGACGGATTTAAGGAATTCCATATTATAAATAGGAAAAAAAAACGGGGACGCTTGGCGACCCCATTTTCTAAGCTAATCGTAAATTTGACCTTGTATACCTGAGTATATACTAGTCCCCAAGGTCTTTAACCTCTTTTGGTAAGAATTCAGCGTTGACGTGTCCGCATTTCTTGCAGGCAAAGATTGGGATTGGGATGTAGGTTGTTTGTCCAGTTCCTGTGAGCAATCCTGATGCTTTCCGCAGGTGCACACCTTCTTCGAAGAATGTCCCCGAGCACTCTTCACATAATACAGCTTTTGTTTGATCCAGTGATACATTTACTTTCGGCTGCATTATTTTTTAGCTTTGGTTTGACGAGGTTTACGGGCTGCTGGTTTCTTGTTGGCAGGTTTTCTACCTCTACGGGACTTACCTTTTGCAGCTTCAACAACGTCATCTACTTGCTCAATTACATCTTTGACTTCTTCTACAACGTCTTTGATCTCTTCTTTAACTCGACGAGCTCTACGTTTGACTTCTTTTACAGTCTCTTTAGTATCTTCGACTGCATCTTCAACAGCATCCGGAATTAAATCTCCGTCACTGTCTTTAACTTTACCTGTCTTAATTAGGTAAATTGTAACCGCTGCTCCTATTAAAAGCAGACCTAAAATAACTAGAATAGTATTCATGAATTTAAAATTAAAATTAATATATCGATATATCTATATATAAATAGATCAAAATTTGGGAATACGTTTAGGTTTTATTGCCCATTTCCCATATTTTTCTTCCATCTTAAAATAAAAGTCTAAAGTATCATCAGACCCTTTTACTACCTCTTTTTCGTACTGCTCTTTACTCATTTTGAACTCAAGTAAAAAAGCGTCTCTTAGCTCGGATAATTTTCTAAATTCTTCTTTTTCGTGATCTTCTATCAATCTTTTTTTCCTAGCTCTATCTACTGAAGTATTTGAATGCCATAAACTCCAATCTACTTCTCCTTTGGTTGTAATAGCTTCTTTAAATTTCTCATTCATAGTATGATAAACCAGCTCTACTTCTAAAAGATAAGGACCGATCTCAAAATCGCCATTGGCAATTCTGTCTCTTAAAGGATGACGATTGGTAAGAGGCTTGTTCTTTGAAGTATAGCTTCTCCACCACATAAAACGGTCGTATGGCTTTCTAAAGTATCTTTCCGATAACTTCTTTTCAATCCACTGTTTAGACCATTTAGGGCTGAATGGTAAATTTATATTAACTCCTGACATGCTATCTCTAATCCTAGTAATAAACTGTTTGAACCAAACTCTTTCATAACCTCTCTTGCACGTAACTCTACCTCTCCAGCTTTGCCGGCTTTAGCCGCCGCAGCTAACAGATCAAGTATCTTCTGCTTACGAACATCTTCTGCTTTTACATCAGGGGTTATTACACCCTCTTCTACCAATTGGTTGTACTTTGAAATCGAATCACTCATAACCTCTTTTGTGTTTTGTTTTTCGTCTATATTTTGATTTATCTCCATGATCTTTTTGGATCATACGACGACGAGCCAGTTGGGATAACTCCCCTCGGCTGTACTTCTCCGGTCCTATCGTTCCATCCTTCTTCATAATAGATAAATTACATACTTTAATATACGAAACTTTACTATAAATACCAACAAAAAAGAGGCTTAATTTGCCTCTTCTTTTCTTAGTTTATTTAGTTTTTTTCGCCAAAGGCGCTGTGCCTCTTCTAGTGTAATCTCCCCCGCTTCAAGTTGTGCTTTTACTTCATAGTATGCGGCTTTCATTTTTAACTCCAAGACTGTTTCATAGCCCGGATCGGCTTGTGCATTCATCCCGAATAACAGCAAGCCTATAATTAGTGCTCTCTTCATATTGGATGTTTTATATTAATAAATAGTTAAACTTTTCTTGAACTTCTCTTGAACTTGGAGATATGTCCAATAAAAAACCCCTCCGGTTAGGGAAGGGCTTGTTAAATTTGCGCGTGGCGACTTCGTCGGTAGAGAAAAACGCCCCCTATTTCGACTCTGTCAACACTGCATTGGCGTGGCCTTGATTTGACTCAAGGGCTAATAATATTTGCTCGTCCATAATGCTTAAGTTTTAAATTAAACAAGATGTAACGTTTGTTCCGGATGCGTTCTCTCCACCCGCGACTATATTATTAAAACCCAGTCCACACGGGTCGAATATAAATATCTTTATTTCGACTCTGCTACACTCGCCTTACGGTACTCTGTTACAAGCTTTTTCAAATCACCAATTGCCTTGCGGGCACGGGTTTGAGATGCTTTAGTTGTACCGTTATGCTCTGCTTTAAAACTTTCATACAAAGCATCAATCTGCTGGAATAATTCTTCTTTTGCACTCATTATTTTCTTCTTTTTACTGGTTTTAATTTTAGGGTAACTAAATTCAGTTCTAATTAACCTATTTCCTTTGTAGGTCCATTTATCTATTAGACCGTATTCATTTTTATATTCTCTGACAATGGTGTTTGACATTACATAAACATTGAAGGATCTACTTCGGGAGCCTGCTTATCATCTTTAATATTAGAAACAACTGCTTCGGTGAGTAACATAGTTCCTGCTACAGATGCTGCATTCTCTAAAGCTAAACGTGTAACTTTGGTCGGATCAATAATTCCTTTGTCAAACATATCAACAAACTCTTCAGTTCTAGGATTATATCCGTACCAAAGGCTTTCATTATTCTCCATTATCGACTCTTCAATATCACCAATATAAGGTTCTGAATATCCGGCATTGTGTAGTATCTGATAGAAAGGTTTTTCAATTGCACTAATCACAATATCGTAACCTGTCTGTTTATCTTCTTCATCAATATCTCCGATAATATCAGCTAACATCTTTGAAGCGTTTAATAGAGCAATACCTCCTCCGGGTAAGATACCTTCTTCTAAGGCGGCCTTGGTGGCATGCAAGGCATCGTCTACCCTATCCTTCTTCTCCTTCATCTCCACTTCAGTTAGACCGCCTACATATACTATTGCAACGCCACCGATAAATTTAGCTAATCTGTCTTGAAGGACTTCTTTTTCGAAAGGGGACGACGTGTCATCTATTTGAGTTTTAATCTCTTCTACTCTTTGGTTAATTTTCTCTTCATCACCTTGGGCATCAATGATGGTAGTTGTTTCTTTCCCAACTGTTACTTTTTTAGCTTTGCCTAACCAGGTAGAATCAAACTTATCCAATCGCATACCCTTCTCTGAAGAGATAACTGTACCGCCTGTCAATACTGCAATATCTTCTAATACAGCTTTTTTACGGTCACCAAACTCAGGTGCTTTTACAGCAGCACAATTTAAGATACCTCTCATCTTATTTACCACCAAAGTAGATAAAGACTCTCCGTCTATATCATCGGCAATAATCAAAAGAGATTTATTCTGCTGGGATACTGCTTCTAATACAGGTAGTAATTCTTTGACTGTGTTTAGACGTTTATCGGTAATCAAAATCAACGGATCTTGAAGAACAGCTTGCATAGAGTTATTGTCCGTAACAAAATAAGGAGACTTATAACCTCGGGCAAATTGCATGCCTTCTACTGTTTCCAGATATGTTTCTCCTGTCTTAGACTCTTCTATTGTTACAACTCCGTCGGTACCAACTTTATCCATGGCAGTGGAAATTAACTCCCCTACCTCAGGGTCGTTATTAGCTGAAATCGTGGCTACCTGTTTAAGCTGTTCTTCGTCCGTTATCTCTTTCGATTGATCTTCTAAGTAATCAACTACTTTTTTTACAGCACTATCTATAGCTCTTTTTACATCTACTGCATTTGAGCCCTTATTTAATTTTTGAATTGCTTCTGTAAAAATCTCTCTTGCAAGTAAAGTTGAGGTAGTAGTACCGTCTCCTGCTTGATCAGCAGTCTTGATAGCAACCTGTTTAACTAACTGTGCTCCAATATTTTCAACTGTATCTTCTAATTCGATACTTTTTGCAACTGTAACTCCATCTTTGGTGGAGACTGGATTGCCTGCTGTATGTTCGATGATGACATTTCGGCCGGCAGGTCCTAGAGTAGATACAACTGCATCTGCTAATTTGTCAACTCCGTCTTTAAGTTTTAGACGGGCATCACTTGAAAAAACTATTTTTTTACTCATTTTTTATTATTTGCTTTATTAAGCTTATTACCTTGATTAGTAGTCATTCTAAGTCCTCGACCTCTATTATAAGCTCTAGATGGTGATTGTCCTCTATTCTTACTCATTGTCTGTTTCTTTTACTGTTGCTAAAATTTCTTTATCGGCTGTAATATAGTATTCATCTCCTTCAAAATCAATACGAAGAGTACCAATTTTAGGAACTAAAACAATATCACCAACCTTTGCATTTACTCTAATATACTGTCCAAATTCTGTTTGACGGCCTGGACCCACCGCTATAACTTCGCCCATTTCAGGCTTTTCTTTACCCATGTCCGGTATAACAATGTTACCGTACATTTGCTCTCCTTCATCGATAGGCTTGATAAGCACTCGATCGTTTAAAGGTAATAACTGTTTTGACATATATAACGTTTTATTTTATTAATATAAGAAAAAAGAATAGAAAAACAAACCCTAGAGCTAAAAAAACCTATTTAATTTTCAAAGTTTTTAACTCTGAACCTTTAGCAAACGGAATTGTAATCTTAAGTAAGCCGTACTCAAACTCTGCATCAGCTTTACTAAGATCAAATTTGCTATCAATCTTCCAACCTAAATTGAAAGAACGTTTTGCAATACCTCTATGAATATAATCTACTCCGGTGTCTTCTGATTTAGACTTGTCGTAGTTAATTCGCAGGATGTTGTCTTGGGTTTGAATAGAGATGTCCTCTTTTGCCACGCCGGTTGCTGCTATATCGAATACCAGATGGGTATCGGTTGTATAGATGTCTACGGGATGTGGAACTTTGGTTTCTGCCAACGGAAGAAAAGTGTTGGCGTCTTGGAAAAAATTTCTGACTAAAATGTCAAACGGTGTTCTTTCGAACAATTGTAATGTACTCATATCATTTTATTTTTGTGACGTCCTAAGATCGTCGGTTAAACTAAAAATTAAAATTGCTCTAGGGTCAATCTTTCTTTATTATAAATATATATAATTTTTCTTTTTTAGGCAACTTTTTCCCATTTATCTTCTGAATCTAATTTGAAAGCTCCTATAAAAATTTGATTCCATAGTTCAGGTTCTATAAGAGATAAAAACAGACTACCATCATCTTTTTGATATAAAAAGTATATCTTTCCTTTGACAGGTTCGAATCTAAAATCACTTTCATAAACAAGCTTATTCCATTCATACCTTTCTATAAGCTTCTTGTATTCTTCTTTTATTTCTTCGTAACGAGCTGAAAAGTAACTGTTGGTTTTAGAAACCTTTTCTAATTTCCATGTAGCAATATCACCTGGTTTGATAGCAGGTGCTCCTACATTACTTCCATAAGGCAAAAGTCCAGGATTATCAGCTACTTGATCGGGCTTCTTTTTGCTCATCTAATTGTAATCTTTGTAAGACTTTTCTTCTACTAATCCTGATCCAGTTAAAATATTAATTATCTTTTTTACCTCAGACCTCTTATCATTTGTGATATAAACTGAACGAGCTAGTTCTATAAACTCTTTGTCAAATCTTTTTTCACGTTCACAATCTCTAATCCAATCTTCTATATTCCAAAGCTGTCCATTTATTTTAGCCAGTTCAAGATAATGGTTTTGTAGGTCACTATCATACTTATCGAATAATTGATAAACTAAAGGATTTAATTCATCAAGCTCTTTTTGTATATTAACTAGTTTTTCTTTATCTTCAATCTTAAGTAATTTTAATTCTAAAATTGAAAATTTATCTAATAGCTCTCCGTTTGATACTTCTACTTTCATACTAGTGTCCTTCTTTCCAGTTATCAGCTATTTCAGGTGGTGCTTTAAGCGTTACTCCAGGTAACTGCGTGGTACTCTCCATGATTTCTTGTACTACAGGAGCAAAGAGTTCGGCTTGATCTTCTCTTACATTTATGATCAACTGGTCATGAACCTGTGCTTGCACACAAGCGTCTACACCCATCTCTTTAGCTTTACGATTTATAACCAAAGCTGCTCGGTTTACTACCGCTGCTGCTAGAGACTGTAACTGGAAGTTTAGACAGTTATTCAATCCATTTCGGTAATCTCTATAAGCTTTTATAACTTGATCTTTACCGAATTGAGGTTCTAACTCTTTTCTAAATCTCCAGTCCATTAATCTGTCTCCGAACTTAGAATAGATCTTTTGTACTCTAGGTAAATGTCTTACCCTACCTACATAGTTTTCTATGTATCCATGGTCTTTAACCTGCTGTCTAGATCTTTCTCTCCATTCAGCCAGTTGAGGAAACCCATCCAAGTAACCTTTAATTAACTGCTCGGCAGTCTTTTGATCTACTCCAAGAGTCATCTTTAAAGCATAAGCTTCCATACCGTATGCAATACCTAATGAATATGCTTTAGCTTTATTTCGTTTGACTGGGTCTAGCTTTTTAAGGTAGTTATCTGCTTTTTTATCTGCTGATACTCCTTCTAGTTTTTCAGTCTTTATGGCTACAGTTGAATAAAAGTCCCAACCCTTTCTAAAGATCTCTCTAAGATTTTCATCTCCAGATACAGAGGCAAAACAATGAGGTTCCAAAGATTCGTAATCGGCATCGATTACTTTTCTACCTTTTCCGGCAGTTAAGAATGCTCGTACGATATTCACATACTTCATAATTACCGGTGCATCTTCTCCTTCCTCTAAAGGTTTAGGTAGTTGCTGAGCATCTGAACCGTACCTACCTGATACAGTACCGTTTTGTTTGAAGTAAAAATAATACCTCCCATCTTCCTGTCTATCTCTGAATCTATCAACATAAGTAGATTTAATCTTTAAGAGCTTGTTATAGATACGTAAATTCTCAGCCCAAGGATATTCTTTTGCAAGCTCTTTTACCATATCCATATCGAATTTATCTCGACCAGATTTAGTATTAGCTCCTTTTACTTTAGGTTCAATCCCCATATAACCGAAGACGATCTCACCCAAATGCTTCTTAGACTGTATATTGATATAATCTCCGTCATTAGCTTCTTTCCACATGGACATAGAAATACGAGCTCTTTCAACTTCAGGTAAAAGGGTCTCGTCTCCGGTTAGTAGGAACTGCTTAACTGCTTCTTCTTTTTCATTTGAAGGCTCAAACGCTTCAATATTCTTTTGGGTAAGAGAAAACTTACCAGTCTTTTCGCTTTTAGGTAAAGCAATAGAATATCTTTGAATTAAATTCTGTGCCCAGTTACCTTTATGAGATACTGGAAAGTTTGTTAGAGCTGTTGCAACTATCCATTCTTTCACTTCCGGAATATCAATCAGAGATTTCATTACAATCTCTTTATTCTTTTTTTGATCTTCCACAATCTCATCATGTATCTTTTCTAAAAGCTCTACATCTAAATCAACACCATAAGCTTCCATCGGTACGGTTACTTCACGGTAGATAGGCATAACCTCTTCTTCAAAAAAGAAGTCCCATAAACCTTCCTCTTTAAGTTTCTCAAGATATAGATTGCAAATACGTAAAGTTAAATCTGTATCCGCAGATGCATATTTAGATAGTATCTCAAGATCTGCTTTATAGATTTCAAAGCTTTCTTTTGTAACTGAGCCTCCATTGGCTTTGATCGATTCTTTTAGTTCAATCTGCTCTTGGTTGGCAGCCTCTTCTACATTTAGACCTAATGCTTCTTGGTTCATTATCGCAATAGACTTTAGACCGAAAGGATTACCAAAACCAAAAGCTCCTTCTTCATAAACTGTATGAACAAGTAAGCCTGTATCCACCCAAACGTCTGGTAGTAAATCAATACCGAAGTAGTTTTTAATAAACTGAACGTCAAACGAAGCATTATGGAAGACAAGTTTCTTTCCTTTCAATGCTTTAAGTAAATTTTTAGAGATAGTTTCAGTAGATGTACCATCTATAGTCTGCAATTCTAGTTCACCTTTTTCAAAGTTCCAAACTAAAGTAGGAATATAAAAACCTATACCTTCGTCCCCCGATAAAGACCATCCTACAATTTTATTCTTTCTAGGATTAAGGCCAGAAGTCTCAGTATCGACAGCAATAACATCTGACTCCTGTATGTGCTGGAACATAAGTTTTAACGTCTTAGAGTCTTGGACGGTATAGTACTTTTTTTCTATATTCATATATAACCTATTATCTATAATCTTTTCTTACAAAATCACCTTCGTCATACGATTTTAAAATATGACAATGCTTACATACTAATTGATAGTTAGAAGGCTGTTCTCCTTCTAGTGTATGCTTTATATTAGAATTTATGTGATCTACATCAAATAAACCACTTAATTCATTTAAATTTCTTGAATAAAATTCAGTAGGGTCATATCCACAGCACTCACATTTAAGGTCTCCTGCTACTACTTTTTCAGTTTTGTAAAATAGCCAAGGACGGCTAGGAGCATTTTTACCATACTCTTGATATTGAGTATGAACGCTACAATATTTTCTAGCAAAATGAGCTCCTTCTTCTATAGGATTATCACACCAACTAACTTTACACATACCCTTTACTCAAATAACGATCTAAAACTTGCAACTGATCTACCAGATTGCCTTAAAGCTTCTTGAGTTGCTTTTATCATATTGTCCCCGTAGGTATAAATTCCTTCTTCTCCTTGAGTAAGTACTCCTATAACTTCTCTTTCTTTGAATCCAATAGCACTTCTAGTTCTACCAAACTCTTCTGCTATAATTTCACGAACAACTTTTACATCTTTATTTTTAATCAATGAAAGGTATCTTTCGAAATAAAGTCGGCACTCTTCCAGAGGCCATTCCTGATAATGTTTTTCTGCTTTTACCATATCTATAACCGTTTTAAGTATACTTAAATATACGAAAAATTATTTAGAAAACCAACTCAAAAGTATATTGATTACAATAAAAATATTTGTAATAACAGCCTGTAAGACTATAAAAGTTCTTAGCCAGGCTATAGTATCTGCTTCTTTTTTGTCACCTATTTTCTCACCTAAAGCTTTCGCCCAAAGTCGCCACCATTTAGTACTCACCGTAGAGGTCCCAGTTTTCTGGTTCTGGCTCTTCAACATCGATTTCTTTTTGAACAATCGCATAAAGTTTTCCATTCAGAGGTTCTAATCTATAATGACCTTTAAATTTAGTTTTACGCATATATTGAGTAAGCGTCTGAACTAAACCATCTATAACATTTTCTCTATCGATTACAAGCTCCCACTTATCTCCGGGTGGGACTCTTTCTGCAATTAACTCTTTGTCTTCAATTATCTCTTTCATCGTATATTTGATTTGCAATTAAAGTTTTAAATTTAGTTGTGGACCATCCATGATTTCTGTTTAAATAATGAATTCGTATATTTAAATCATCTCCGGTAAATGGTTTGCCTTTATAATCATCTCCTAAAAATCTAACATCGAATTCGCCCATCTTAAGTAAATCGTATAATTGCTCTTCATAGGTATACCTTATAACATGAGTTACCATTCTAAGACATTCAAGCATATCTTTCCTTTCATCAGATGAAGTAATAGGTTTAAGTTTTTCAGTTCTTTCTATTGATGGATCAGTATGTAATAATACAATTAAAACATCACAGTGACTTTCCATTTCTCTGAACATTTTTATGTATCCAGGATGCAGTACGTCAAAATTACCAGCTATAACTCCTTTTATCATACTACTGCTCTACCTTCCATTTTTTCCCAATCTCTATCTCTTCTAACTTCGTTGTTCTTTTTATTAACGGCATTTAAAACTGTAGGATTAATGTCCAAAGTATTACAAAGTTTGATTATTGCTGCTAAATCTTTAGGAAAGCAATGACCGCCGAATCCAAAATCTCCATCGGGTCCTGGAACTGCCCAGTGTGAATCACCGAGTCTAGAATCTAAAGTTGCATATTCAACTACTTTATCGTAATCAACATTTAATGCTGTAGCTAGTTGGTACATTTCATTAGCAAAAGATACTTTAGTTGAAAGAAAACAATTAGTAAAATATTTTACTAGTTCAGCATGAGTAGAACCTGTCTTTATTATATGAGCTTTTGGAAATACTTTAGAAAAAATCTGCTTCAATTGAGTTGTAGCAGGTCTAGGTCCACCTAAAATTATTCTATTTTGATTTTCAAAATCTTGAACTGCATTTGCTTCGGTTAAAAACTCTGGGTTGAATACTATCTGCAGGTCTTTTCTATATTGTTTGTTTAATCTTTCAGTAGTTCCAGGAAGTATGGTTGATTTAATAACTACAGTCTTACAAGTTTGTTTACTGTTAATCTTGTCGATTGCCTCTTCCACGAATCCGGTGTAACAATCTCCCTCGAAAGTCATTGGAGTAGGTAGACAAACAAAAACAACATCACATTTCATTGTTTCATCTTCTGTAGAGTTTCCTTTGCCTGGCACTATATCATATGTGAGTATATCATAATACTTTTTAAACTTTTGGTATATAGCGTTACCTACAAATCCTTGACCTATTATTCCTATTTGCATACTACTGTCTTAAAGTTTTAGCAATTGTATAAGCTGGGTTGGTAAAGAATTCTGGAATAATAAACGAATGTGTAGCACGGATAGGATTAATATCAATACCTCCTCTACGAGTGTATAGACAAGCTACCATCAAACGTTCTGGTTTAAATGCTTCGGTTAGATGAGCATAAACCATCTCACATATCTCTTCATGAAAGTGGCTAACCGTTCTATGGCTAACGATATATTTAGCTAATGATTCAGGGGTAGGTAAATTTTCTCCTTTCATATAGATGAATACATCCCCCCAGTCAGGTTGATTTGTTACTCTACAATTTGATCGAAGTAGGTTAGACCTAAATCGGATTTCATCATCGAACTCTGGTTTGTATCCTCCCTCTAACTGAGAAGCATCAGATTTAAAAGAGGTAAAATCTATTTGATCTAAATCTGCTATTTCTGCTATATCTTTATATCCTTGAAAAGAAAGAGGGTTAGCTTCTTCTATACTAGAATAAAAAGTAATAGAAGTATTTGTTTCTAGCAACTCATCTAAGTCTCTTTTTACTCTTGCTTCAATACCTTTGATACAATCTGCTGCTGTTTCACCGATACGGGTCATATTAAAAGAGTTAAGGTAAAGTTTGATAGATTTAGACTCTACGTGATGAGTAGAATCAGAAGGACATACTATTTTAAGCATACCTGCTACCGGTTGACCTTTTGTAGTAATAGCAGATACTTCATATGCATTCCAGGTATCTACTCCTTTAAATTCATCTCCGGTTAAACCATAACCTTCTCTATTAAGATATCGAGGAACTTTTACAAGTAGTTCAGGTGCATAAGTATCTTTATACCCATCTCCACCGACTTTTCCTAAATGCTTTGATGCAATATTAACTACATCTTGATAATTTTTTACGTCTGCCATAATTTATTTTTTAATATAATCAATCCAATTTGTTCCTTTTGTATCACTATTAGGAAACTCAAACACTCGAGTTACATCACCAATAGTAATAGTTTTTCTAAATCCTGAAGGTATTGTAGCACCGGTTGGTAGAACTTCTAGGTTACCTTCAAACAAAACATCTACTCTTACTTTAACTTCTTTACCGAAAAAATTAGCAGCTGCTCTTTCAAAAGCTTCTAATCTACTCCACTGTCCTCTATTTAGTCCTTCATGCTGTAAGGCTGAGTTTAAATAAGAGAAGGTTTTGAGTAATGTCTCTTTATCACAGCTAAAAGCTGCTGCTGGTGCTAGATGACCTTTATCCCAAATATTATTTTTATAATCTTCATCATCGGAAGTATGAATACCTTCCGGAACCCAGAAGTCCATACCTTGTCTTGATGCTTGACCATTAGGACATTCTACTTTATATTCAACCCATAGAGGCTGTTCTTTTTGTTGATCATACTCAACGGTAAATATATCGGTTGTAAACACCTGTCCAATAGATAACACAGGCATTAAAAGTAAAATTAACTTTTTCATTTAATAAATTCTAATATTTGTTCAACCCTTTGCATAGGAGATCCTGTGACAGTTAGATAAGGCTGTCGTACTCCTTCTAATACGTCTTGAAATAAATTATCAATATCTTTTCTCCACTTTTCATCTACACTTCTAACTCCATCGTCTACTGAATCAAATTCAATAGGGAAGTAGATATAGTGAGTATATTCTTTTTTAATTCTATTCCAAGTATCTTCAATATACCTTAAAGTCTTTTCTTCTATACCTTTCATATAATGAGAATAAACTACTAGATCCATATAACATCTATCCAGTACTAAGTTATAAGGTTGAAGTAATGCTTCTAAATGAAAACTACTAATAGCCAGTTGAGTAGCATCAGTACCTTTTTCATTGATAGGAAATCCGTAACTACCTACAGTACGAGTAGATTCATTTACAAACTCATACTTAGGTAATTTATTCTTGAGTAATTCATAAACAGTAGTCTTGCCTGTACTACTTGCTCCTACTAATGCAATTCGAGTTATCATAAAACCATTTTAAGAAAGTTAGTCCACATATATAAACTTCTATCTCTTAATATACGAAATAAGTCGTCTAATTCCAAATTAAAAGCATTAAATCTTTCTTCGGCTATAATTTTACCTTCGTCTACTTCTGCAGTAACTTTATGTAGAACTGCTCCTGCTACAGGATACTTACCTTCAAAAGCTCTTATTTGAGGATCTTTTCCTTTAAGTTCTGGGTACTCTGTTATCAGCCCTGGATGACCATTATATATTAGAAACTTCTCACAAATGGTAGGAGGCATAACTCTTAACCAACCATGCAAAGTTACTAAAGCATTATCTTCTAACACAACGTTATAATCATCGACAGATGGTTTGTTAGGTAGGTAAATAATTTCTCTTTCAAGTAACTCATCATTTATCTTACGAAGATGTTCTGGTCTTTGATTGGTAATAATCTTATCCGGCCATCTATCCAACGATTTTGCAATATCTACAATTTCAGTTCCTGTTTGACTGAAAAATGCTATCCATTTGTTAGCCATCTGAATCTTTCTATGTTATGTACAATCTTTTGTTCTTGTTTAAGTTCTAACTCTTCTTCTATGAGTTCGTGTAGCTTTTGTGATTCTTTAGACCATAGACCGTCCGAACCATATTCTATTCCTTTTATACCATGTACAACTGGGTTGGAAGTATCTAAAGAATATATCCAATTATAATCTGAATGTTTGTAAAAGCTAAACTCTTGAGGTAATCCACAACCTAGTAGGTGATGAGGTTTATCTTTAGTAATAACACCGTCTCTCAATAAATCTCCAAGTAGCTTAACACGTCCTAGCATCCAGCTAACATACTTATTAGGATGGGGACAAGATCTTGTATAATACGAATAGTCAAAAGAGATAGCAATCATATCTACATCTGCTTCTTTATTCATATAGTTATAGCAATCTACTATTTCGTCATAAGTCTTTCCTTGAACTACTCCTATCTTACCGCTACCTTCATAACCGTACCCTTTATTGTTCCAATCTTCCATTTGGTCGATTGTCTTGTATGCATCTTCTAAAGCATCCGGAACTATATACCAGGTAGGTTTAAGTCTTTTAACCCATAGATCAAATCGTTCAGCATCAAAAGCTTCTTCTAATTCAAATATAGAATTATCGAGAATTATTTCTCTACCTTTTTTGACAGCACGTTCAAATGCATCTCTATATCGAGGATTCTGTTCTAACAAATGAACAAGAGCATAATCATAATCGGTATAACCTTGTACTTCTTCAAAAATGTCAATCGGTGCTTCGTGTGCTATCTTTATCATCTATATCTAAATCTATATTATAAAGTGACTTTTTAATTAAATCTAAAGCTTCATCTAGCTTATTTTCTGTTGAGTCTACTGCCTGTTGCATAGCTTCCTCTACTGCCTGTACTGCAATAGAATAGGGTACCATATCCATTTTATGACTATAAATGAATTCTTTATGCTCTTCTAAATTAATCATTAAAAAACTGTTTAAGATCTGGTCTGAAGTAGTTAACCGATTTCATAACTTTACGGTCACGAGTTCGATATACTACAAATCTCTCCGCCACTTTCTCATAGTGACATGGCTCATTTTGTTCTTTAGAGCGGACGGAGACAGTTTCCATGGCTTCTTCCTCAGTGCTGCAAGACTTCGATAAATTTGAAGCTTGTACCTCTTGATAGGCCGGCCATATCTTGCTCTTAAGACCATGTAACATAGTACCGTTCCCAAGGGAAACATAAGCAATGTCGCACAAAGCATCCAAAACTTCCACGATGTCTCCGTTTTCGCAAGCCTGTCTATATTCTTCCAATTCTTCAAGTATAAAGTTGTATACGAACTCCCACTCTTTCTTTTCTGGTATTGTTGGTTCATAATTGTTTGGTTTACCAAAAGTAGCATTAAAAATCTCTACTTCGTTTACAAAGGGTACACTCGGTGGTGCTTCTATACCTCCGTTTAATTCATCAAATATTGTTAATTGTTTACCCATAACTTATTAATTGCGGCATTTACCTGCCAGTTCTATATTTTTATAAAATTCAGCTCTTGCTGAGTCTTCGTTAAGAAAGCATCCAGATAGCTTGGCTGTCTGCATTGACGCACCATGATGTTTTACTCCTCTACAGCTTACACAGTTATGTGTAGCGTCTATCATAACAGCTACTCCTAAATTGCCTTCACAGATCTTATCTACTGCATTATGAATAGCTACAGTTAATTGTTCTTGTATAGCACCTCGTCTACCGAAATGCTCTACTATACGATTTAGTTTAGACAACCCAACTACCTTGCCATTTTCAGAAGGAACGTAAGCAATTGATACTCTACCGCCAATAGTTTGGTGATGGTGACTGCACATAGAAGTAACCGGTATATTAGATTCCTGTACTATACCATTGTAACCATCTGATGGAAATGCTGTAATCTCAGAAGGAGCATCATAACGTCCTGCCCATAAATCGAAAACATATGCTTTAGCAACTCTTCGAGGAGTGTCAGCAGAGTTAGGATCGTTTCTCCAATCGCATCCTAACGCATCTAGAAACTTGCCGTAAGCTTCAGCAGCATCTTCTACCATTGACCATTTCTCTTTTTCTGTAAAAGGATATCCAGGAGCTACTCCGTTTGCATAACCTATTTTGACTAATTCTAAATCTTTACTCATTTATAACTTATTAACTGTATTAATATACGAAAATTATTTTAAATATCCAAATAACCTTGTATAGGTTTTGAATCATTTTCTTCCCAGGGGAATACTAGCCATCTATCGCTTGTAATCTCTTCTCCGTAATAGTCTGGTGTATATTGGGTGCTGTACCTAACACAAAGTGTAGCAGTTTTAAAACCTTTACCTCCTATATCAGTTAAAGTAAGACCGGAGTCTGAAATATCATCTACAACAAGTATTGGTCTTCTTTTGCTAATAGCTTGTTGATATGGAATATACTTTAAACCTAATTTATGAGATAACATAACAGCTGGTATTAACCCTCCTCTAGGAACTCCTGTTACTGCAGCAAACTCACTAGTATTGTTTAATTTATCTGCTATAACATTTATTTGGTGGTCAACCCATGACCAGCTTATAAAAACCTTTTCTGTCATACTACTTTAAAATAAGATTTGATAGAAATACTGTATCGTATTTGATTTCGAAGTCTAAAATCTCTTTTTCTGTTTCTTCGTTTAAAAGAATAACAGAGTCAAACTCTACTTCTTCTTCAGAAAGATATTCTGCTAATTCAGATACTGTAACTGTTTCTAAATCTTCACCTGAATCAAAGGCAATTAATTGTAATATATTTCCAGAAAGTTTATAATCCCATACCGGGTTATTATTAAGGTAGACTTTAAAGTCTGGATCAGTTATGATTGTATCAAATGTCATTTTTTAATTTACTGCGTTTACTACCCGTTTCATAAAAGCATTTAATGCTTCTTTTTCAGGTACATTGTTATACTTTATGTTATCCTGTACTACCATTGCTCCTTCTAAGTTAGAAATAATCTCACCTATGACGTCTAATTCTTCATCTTTAATTCCTCTTGATTCGCAGTAGGTATCCAGTACATCTATAGCTTCTTCAAAAAAATCATTATCGTAACCTGCTTGTATTAAGTGTTTAATTATCGGTAGTTTCATTTATAAATTCCTCTAGCTTATCTAATAAATATAAAACTTCATCTGGTTCCATGGTAATAGCACAGCAAGTATTTACATTTTCTTTTATTTCTTCTAATATTTTTAAAGCTTCTTCTTTAGACACAACGTTCAGTATCAAAAGCCATAATGTGTGCACGGCCTGTAAATCTCCATCCTCTATCTCTTACAAAATTCATAACTACAGGATAAGATTCTTTCAAACTCTCTCTAGTATCACCAGCAGGCATTGCCCATACTTTATCATCTGGTATATTACATTCTTTTAAGAAGTCTTCTACTTCCCCCACCATTGAAAGCTCTTTGTCAAGGACAGGCTTAATATGGTAGTCAGAATGATAATCAATACTCTTTTTAATCGCTTCATTATTTAATCTAAATTTATTATGTCTATCAATCATTCTTTGGTCAGTAGTTGCTCCTTGAGGAGTAGCAACACCAAGAACGGGGACGCTATTAGAAAACTTAGGAGAAATTGACAAAAGATTAATAGGATAATCAGTGGGAAGGAAATGAGATCCTTCAGTTTCGATAGTAATGAATATATCTTTTTCATTTGCTAAGTGGGTTAACTCATTTACTAAAGCAGGATGCATAGTAGGTGATCCTCCTGTTAACATCATCTCTTTTATATGAGGATTATCTTCATACATTTTAATAATGTCATTAAAGGTGTATTGGCCTTTTTCTGGGTGTATTGAAGTATACCAGGAATCACACCATCCACCTTCACCAAAATAACATCTGTGTGTACACCCGGTAGTTCTAATAACTATAGTTGGGTAACCTTGTCTACTACCTTCTGATTGAACTGCTGTATAAACTTCTACAATTGGTAGAACTTTATTATAATCTTCTATTCTTTTAAGGGACATATATTGCGCTATTTTTTCCGTGTTCTCTAAATTCTACTTTTGCTATCTTAACTCTTCCGTCAGTTTCCGCTTCTATGAAAGGATTTATCTTGTCATAAATGAATTGAGCAAATCTTTCTGCTCCTGTTGCAGGTATAACTCTAACCTGTGCAACTTTATGTTCGTCCATTTTTTGGAATGATTGTAAGAATGGATCGTCTTCAGCTACTATAAAAGTATGATCAAACATATAGTCCATCCATTCTTTAGGTGACATACCGTCAATCTTCCCCTTAGCTCTTTTCATTCCTCCGAAATCCCACACCCAGTTACGTTCGTCTAATTCTCCTTCAAACCAGAGTTTAAAAGATACTCCATAACCGTGTAAATACTTACAGTGTGTAGTCTCTGCTTTCCATTGACGGAACACTGTAGAAAATCCGTCAAAGACTTTTGTTGATTGAAATTTTCCCATAACTATAATTTAAACTAATTCTTCTCCTATTCCAACTAATTCAGCTAAAAATAAGCCAATAAATCCTAACTCATATAAACCAAAAAAACCAAATGCACACGCACCTAGTCTTATTGCTGATTTTAAAAATGAAATTCTTTGATGTAATTTTGGATCGGGGAGTTTTTGTCCGTTAATTTCTACTTCCCCTTGTAGTTCGATAGAGGCTCTTTTTTCTCTATCCCATAACTCTTTGTGTATTTCTTCTTGCATACTTGTGTTTTTAGAGTGGTGCTACGACACTGTTAATATTAAATAAATATAGTACTTTTATTCTTTATCTCCAACTATTTCTAAAATTATTTCAGTTTTATTTTGATATATTTTGTAAGATGTATACCTGTTGTCCATCCACATAAATACTTTTTTAAAACTAAAAATTTCTATTTCTTCATTTTCGTACCACCCCATCAATGCATTTGGCTGGTAGTCTATTCCTATATCTTTAAGTTTGTTTTCTAAATATAGTTTTTTTGCTCTTTCGTTAAAGTGACTTACTGGTATGTGTATTGTCATGAAAGTGAATTAATAAAATGAATAGTCCAAGCTATTAGACCGTTTAATTGTAATAAAACTAGATTCCACTGTCTTCTAATTGTAACCTGAATTAAAACGCAAATGAACCCCATTATAAATAAAATAGGTTCTACAGTCCATTGACCTGCTATAAGAAAACCAACACCCATATAACCGGTTCGAGTACCCATTCTTTCAAGGGGGGTTAAACGTCTGTCTCTAACCATCATTCGAAGAACATTACGCCACCATCTATACTCGCATTTGCGGCATGTTTTCTTCTTATCAGTCTTAAACATCCAGTCAGACCTTTTTACTTTACAGACGTTACACTTTCTCATTTTAATTACTTAAAGGTGCTTTAATAGTAGGATGACATTTATACTCTGTATGGGACCAATTAAATTCCCCATTTAAAATATCTACATTATATACTTCTAATTTTGGCAATTCAAATGAACTTCTGCTAATTTGTTCTTTAGCTTGTTCTAAATGGTTTTTATATAAGTGAATATCACCAAAATTACCTATTAACTCTCCTGGTTTATATCCTGTTACATCACATAATAACAATAATAGTAAACCATAACTACTGATATTAAACGGTACACCTAAAAACAAATCAGCTGAACGTTGTTGCCACATTAAAGATAACTTACCATCGGCCACATAACACTGAAAAGCATAATGGCAAGGTGGTAATGTCATTTGACCTAAATCTTCTACATTCCAAGCTGATACTAAATGGCGTCTACTATTTGGATTGTCTTTTAGATTTTGGATTAAATCTGCTATTTGATCAATATATTTTTTACCACCCCAAGAACGCCACTGTGCTCCATAAATAGGTCCTAATAAACCCCAATGCATATAAGCAGGATCATTTTGTACTTTATCTATAAATTTAGCTTTAGATAATGGTTCATCTAAATCATAATTATAAACTCGTTCATACCTTTTATAAGCATCTCCATCCCAAATATGACAATTGTTATCTAATAGGTATTTTATATGAGTATCTCCTTTTAAAAACCATTTTAATTCAGTTGAAATAGTATTTAAAGGCATTTTTTTAGTAGTTAAGATAGGAAAACCATCCTCCATTCTATGTCTAATAGACATACCAAATCTAGACAATGTACCTGTACCTGTGCGATCATCCTTTTCAATACCATTATGAAGTACTTCAGCTAATAACCCTCTATACTGTTCGTCTAATCTATTCATTTCCAAAATACTTGAATGCAAATTAAAATAAATGCTAAAATTAAGCTTATAAATGTTTTTGTAGTAATTCCTTCATTAAAGAAGTAATTTACCATTATGGCATAAATTATAATACCTATAGCAAAACCAATAAAACGGGTAGGCCATAAAAGACCATCCATTCCTGCTACTGTATATTTAGTGCCCCAAATATAAAAGAAAGATAAAAAAATCCCAGAAGCTGCTACAAGCCATTCATTTTTCCGGAATGATTCCCATAAGAACTGGCCATTTAGTTGGAAAAATGTAAGAATGTGTGCTACTGTGAATGTTAACACCCCGATTAAAAGTTCATTTATTTTCATCTACAATCTATAACAGTATTACCCCATTCGTAAAAATTTACCTGCTGGAAAGGTTCAAAACAGTTATCAATCCAGTACTCATCAACATACACCTCTCCGAATCTGATGTCAGTTGTGGTTTCTGTACAAAAGCAGCTTTCATCTTTACTACATCCAGAACCCAGTAGAAGTATAGCTAAAATTGTGCTAAAGTATTTCATCGTGTTCTACTATTATCATTCCAGTATTATAAGCAGGTATATAGTATGGGAACTTATATACTTCTATAACCTCTTTTATAATCCTATCTTGCATCTCTTTTGACTTACCGGTTATAATTTCTACAACCATAGCCTTATCAAATGATGCTCCAACAAGAGTCATTTCAGCTTTCTTTACAGCCTCTTTATAAGACAGTCCATGTAAATCAACTTTATGTTTCATATCTTTTGTAGCCCGTAGGGGAATCGAACCCCTCTTACCAGGATGAAAACCTGGCGTCCTAGCCGATAGACGAACGGGCCGACCTTTTAAGCTGCGTATTCGGCTAGCAATTTTTCTACGTGTGTTTTAGCAACTTCGTAACTAACCGGTCCAGTTTCATCTTCATATTGCACAGGATCGTCCACGCCCAGGTTAATAAACGCTTCAATCCGTTCAACTGAAGATGCAGACTTGTAGTCCGAGTTTCCACTTGGGTAGGGTTTGTATGAAGTGTTCGTTCTTTTGTATACTTCATTAAAATCCAATTCCAGTGCTTTGACGAGGTTCTGTCCATCTTTTAAAATTCCAAGTTTATCAGTATTTAGATAAGGAGTGTAATAACCTACCTTATCAGCATCCCAGTTACCAATTCTAAAGGCAGCATCATCGGCATCTCTAAACTCTTGACGGCAGTCAGGATATATAGCATGATCTCCGGCATGAATACCTAAAGCGATGTCTGTGTCATCACCAGTTTCATTTGCTTTAGATAAAGCTACTGCTTGAGTAATTGAAGCAAAGATTTTATTACGATTAGGAACAACAGTTGCTTTCATGTTGTCTTCTTCATAATGACCTTCCGGTACATCTTCTCCGCCTGATACTAAATTAGAATTAAGTAAGTCAACTAAACCGTCTAACTTAATTACTTGGTAGGTAACATCTTGACCATTAGCTTTTAGGTAATCGATCAAAGATTGAGCTTTTTCAAGTTCTACCCTATGTTTCTGACCGTAATCAAAAGATAGAGCAGTTACGCTTGTGTAGTTAGTTAAACAATTAAGTAATAAAGTTGAGGAGTCCATCCCTCCAGATAAGGACACTACGACATTTTTTGCCATTTTATTATAATTTAAATTTTGCCAGGTATTATAAAGCGTATAGGCAAACGCTATACATTAACAGAAGTTAAATTACTTAACTTCTTTTGAATTTTTTCCCATTCTTCCAAATAACTTTGAAGTGAGGTATAGTGTTTTTCACTTCCTGCGTTTATCAATTCTCTTGAAACCATTTTTAATGCATGGTTAAAAGAAGAAGGATATCCTACTGTCTTTAAATAACTGTTGTTATTTTCTCCTTTAGTAACTCTTTCATAAACAACATACCCACCTACTTGTGGTACTGTAATGAAAAATGGTTCCATTGCTGGATCATCTATAACCGTATCCGTGGCCGGTATCGAATCTGGATTTCTTAACATAACTTTTTGATTTTAACTTAAAATGAATTCTTTTAATTGCTCTACAGACATTCTACCGCCTTTTTCAACTTTAGAACCGTCTGCCTTATGCACTACTGTATGAGGTATACCGTCAACTTTATACTGAGCTGCTAGACCAGAAGTATCTTCTTCTATATTTACTTCTTGAAACTCCACAACTCCGTTTAATTCTTCAACAACTTTATCCCAGGACTTACCGTACACCCGGCAAGGTCCGCACCAGTTTGCATAAAATTTAATTACTTTTGTCATCTTGCTCTTTTTGCTTTGTAGTGATCTGCTTTAGAAAATCTCCTACCTTTTCTTTTGTTTGTGTTTGTTCCTTGTTTAAATACTGCTAACCATTCTTGCAATTGAATGTAACGCTGCTTTGGTGATGTTTTGGACATATATTTCTTTTTATATAATATAAGAAAAAATACTCATATAGCCAACTTTTAACCGTCGCAAGCTAAACAATCTTCTGAAGTTCTTGAGCCTATATCTCCATTGATTACACTATCGGTTCTTAAGTAGTATAGAGTTTTAATTCCTAACTTCCATGCCGTTTGATGTACCAGATTAATAAATCTTGGAGAATCTGTTGGGTCAAAAGCTAGATTTAACGATTGAGTCTGATCAATATACTTTTGTCTAGCAGCTGCCTGTTCTACAAGTTGTAACTGGTTAATCTCTGGGAATGTTAAGAAGATTTGTTTGTCATCCAATGGCATTACATCTTCGGGTAGATTAGCAACCGAACCTCTATCTTTCATAATTTGATCCCAAACCTCTTCGGTGTTAGCTCCTCTTTCTTCTAGATAGGTTTCTAATGCAGGATTCTTACGAATAAACGTTCCTTTAGCGGAATTAAACGTATAGACGTTAGCCGGAACAGGTTCGATACCTGCCGATACTCCTCCGGAAATCGTACTGTTAGAGACGGTAGGTGCCACAGCCAGTAAATGGCTATTTCTCATTCCTGTACCTCTACACCATACTGGTTCTCCATATTCATCGGCTAATTTTCTTGAAGCTGCTTCTGCTTGATTTCTAATCTGAGAGAATATTTGGTGAGTATAAGAAGTTGCTCTAATAGAAGTAAAAGGGATTCTTTCGTTTTGAAGGAAAGTATGCCATCCTAAAACTCCTAAACCAATCGCTCTTCCTTTTTTAGCAGAACGATGTGCTCTAACTAAAGAATCTCTACCGGAGGTTTTTGCTAGAAACTCTTCTAATACACCGTCTAAGAAGTAGATTGCAGTTTCAATTAAGTCTGTATTCTTCCATTCATGCCATTTAGTTAAGTTAACAGAAGATAGACAGCAAATAAAGCTATGTTCTTCATCTGTAAAAAGAGTAATCTCTGAACAGATATTGGTCATAGTAACCTCTAAATTATTCTTTACATATGCAGGTGGATTGGCTTTGTTGACGTTATCCTTATACATAATATAAGGTTCTCCAGTCTCAACCCTAGACTTTAAAATCTCTAACCATAGCTGCATTGCTTCAGGATCTCTATGCTCTAATCTTTGCATAAACTTATCATCCACAACCACACATTGATGTAGGTTTAGACATTGGCGATTTGGATCTCCCTTAGGTCTACGTATTTGTAGATACTCTTTAATGTCTGGGTGATTAATATCCAGATTAACAGAAGCTGCTCCTCTACGTACCGCTCCTTGGTTTGTAGCAATAATAGTAGAATCATAAATCTTAGCCCACGGCACTACACCTTCAGACTGTCCCATATCGCCTGTTCCGATCTTTTCTCCTCTTCCTCTTATTTTAGAAAGACCTATTCCAACTCCTCCACCCAAAGAGGTCAATCTCATGAGCTCGGCATTAGTTAATCCAATACCTCGAATTGAATCGGGCGTATCAATTCCAAAACATGAGATTGGCAATCCCCTATCGGTTCCTGTGTTTGATAGTACAGGAGAGGCTAAGTTCAACCATCCCTTCCACATGTAACGAAAGAATTTGTTCGCCAGGTCTGGACGGTCTAATCTTTTTGCAATAGTATCAGCAACTCTACGGTATGCTTTTCTTGGTGTTTCGTCTGGTAGTAAATATCCTTTAGATATTGTAGCTACAGAGATATCATTCATCCATTCAGGGTAATCTTTACCTTTCTCCCAGGTAGAAGTATCAACTTGTAAACTCATAACTTTTATTAAAATATTGCTGCCGCATCCCACTCCATGTGACCTTTGGCATAATTTGTAACTCTGTTAGCAAAAAAATCTGTGTGCTGTTTTCCAGCAATAACTGCATCAAACCATTTCATAGTTTTTAAAGCACCTTTATCTATTTCAGAAGCAGGTACGATAGGCTTAAGACCTAAATCCCCCATCTTAGTATTAACCCTATGACGAATAAAATTCTTAAGTTCATCCTTACCTAAGTTTTCTAGATCACCCATTTCAAATATTTTATCAATAAAATCAAACTCTAACTGTAAAGCACTTTTAGCAGCCTCTTCAATATCAGCAATTAGCTCTGGTGTTTTGAATTCTGGATGTTCTTCCATTAAAGTTCTGAATAGCCAGCAACCGGCATCTGAATGTAGGCTTTCATCTCTTACAGACCATTCTACTATCTGTCCTACACCTTTCAAAAGGTTTCTCATTTTAAAAGAAAGTAAAACAGCAAATGAACTAAATAGATTGACACCTTCTGTAAATGCAGAAAAAATTGCTAGTGACTTAGCTCTATCATGCCAGTTAGGAGTACCATCATGGCCATCTCTTACATTCATAAGATTTTCAATTTTAGCCATAGTAGTCTCATCTTCTAAAAATTCAGCAAAGTTATCTAAACCTAATTGTTCGTTTAATAAAGAATAAGCTTCTGCATGGATAGTTTCAGAAGAACCTAAAGTTGTTCCCATCATAATAACTTCTGGTTTTCTAAACCACTTTGTTACAAGTGTTGACCAGTAGTCATTTACAATGGTTTCAGTTTGAGCAAAACCTTTAAGTATTCCTCCTACAACATTCTTTTCATGATCTTTTAAATTGCTACTCCAATCCGATACATCTTGTGACATCGGTACTTCGGTATGCAGCCAGTGTGCCTGTTGCTGCTTCAGCCAATAATCGAATGCTTGAGGGTACTCAAAAGGCTTGTAAACTATTCTTTCTTCTAATAGGCTCATATATCTTTATATATTTGAAGGTTAATAAGACAGGAACATCCTCGCAGATCTGTCAAAAGGTCTTACGAGGACGCTTTGATAAATAGGATATATATTTTGGTTTTGTACAATTAATTTAAGATTTTTTATCAAAAATTTGTGCCATAGATTCACGTGACAAAGTAAAAGCAGGTCCGCCACTTTCAGGCATAAGTTCTGCTGGGTCAGCTTTACCTTCGAATTCTATATGTCCATTATTAGTATCCATTTTAACATTGTAAGTCATACCGTCTTGGCCGTAACGATTCTTCATTACGTGGACTCTTCCGGTACCCAAAACTTTATCTTCTTTTTGTCTGGATAGAGATAAACAAATATCTGCTACCATCATCTTATCGTAACTGCCGGCTGCTTTATCTCCTTCGATAACGCTATCTTTAGCCCCCATTCTGTTAACTTGAGAGGGTGTTAGAATAGGTATTTTCAGTTCCTTAGCAAGTCCTTTAGTTGCAATAAATACATCATCTATTTCATCTTTTCTCTCAGAGAAACGGTTTTTAGACGGTGCTCTTAGATAGTCAACATAGTCAATAACAACTAGATCTGGTTTGTGATCCATGTCGATACACTTCTGAATGTGGGATTTAACTGTATTAACTGTAGCGCTCTTAGGTGCATACTCTTTTACTATAAGTTTACCTTTAAGACTGTCAACATGTGTTTGAACTTCTTTACGATGCTTATTAACCTCATCAATAGAGTACCCTGTAAAATAGCAATCAAATCGCTTACCAACGTAATCTTCCCCGAGTTCCAGAGTGTAATAGTTGACTTTATAACCAAGCTTAACAGCATGAGCAGCAATAGCAACCATAGTCCAAGACTTACCACCGCCTGGATTACCAAAAACAATAGCAAGATCCCCAGGTCCAAATCCTCCTTGAATGCCATCGTTAAGGATAGGCCAAGGTGAAGGAATAGTAGGACGGTAATCAGTTCGGTAACGAGTCTCAATATCTTTATTATATTCATGTCCGATATTTTTATCCATACCGGCCTTCATAGCTTTTTCAACCATATTGCGTATACCGTCGAAATCTCCTTGTTTTAGCAAGTCAGCTGAATTTAGTATGGCTTGTTTCATCTCTTGATTCTTACAGAAGGTTGTAAACTCTTCTTGTACATAATCTAGATCGTCTTGAGATGCTTGATATGAATTTCTTAATTCTTCTTTGAGTGCAACTTGAAGTACTTCGTTCTCTAGCTTTTGAAGTTCTACTTTTAGAACATCCATAGTAACAGTAGTGTGGTACTTATCAAAATATGAAGTAATCTGATTGATAATCCACTTATGGGTGTCAGCATCAAAGTAATCTTCCTGTAAGACATCCCTTACATTTAGAAGAAACTTTTTGTCTGTTAATAATGATCCTAGTACTTTTAGTTGGAACCCCTTCCCGTACTGCTGTAGCGATTTTAATGTCATTCTGTAACCGTTGTTAAACCTTTAAAATTATCCAACCATCCTTCGGTGTTCTTTGTAATACCTTCGATCTTATCTTGATCTAATAGGTGTAAAAAAGCACCAGTCTGTAAGTCTGGTATTGGACTCTTTATTACTTCTAATATATGATCTTTTTCTCTTTTATCCAACACAGATTCATGTAAATTCATCAATTCATAATTGGTCATTACTTTATCCCATTCATGAAGAATCTTTGCAAAAATCTTCTTTGGTTTCTTTTGCTCTAGCTGTGTTTCACAATGATCCCATATATCCTGTAAGGATGCTAGCGGGTCGTATGCAAAACTTTTCCATTCAGCCATTATAGTTTTAATCCCTAAACCTTTTACTCCAGGTAAGTTATCTGAGTTATCTCCAAGTAAAGCTTTTACAATATTATAGTTTTCCGGCAATACTTTTATCTCTTCAACAACATTTTCAGAATTAAATGTCTTCTTTTTAACCGGAGCATATACTTCTATATTCTTATCTATTAATTGAAAGAAATCTTTATCTGAAGATACTATTGTAACTTTTTTACCGCTTTTTGAAGCATTCTTTGCCAAATATGCAATTATATCATCAGCTTCTAATTTTTCCATACCTACTTGCTGTATGGGTAAACATTCAATATAATCTTGAACTCTATATAACTGTCCTATAAGTGCTTCAGTTTCTTCAGCTTTAGTGTCGTATAGACCCCAATGAGTAATACGAGAGGTAGCACGCTGTGCTTTATAATCTGGATTGATGTTCTTTCTATTAGCAGAACCTCCTTTACCGTCCCATACTACTATAACTCTAGTAGGGTCAAATATTCTAGTCACATACCCCAAAGATCTTAAGAACCCAACCAGGCCACCGATATGGTGGCCATCGGGGTTCATCGCTTTTAGTAATGAAAATGATCTAATGAGCATATTCATTGCGTCTACGATCAGAATATGATCGTTCAGCGATCGGGGTGGGGTCTGCTTTAAATTTTTTAGAATATCGTCGTAAGCCACTAATCTAGAAGATTTGGAGTTATTGTATCTTCTTCTAAATCTCCTTCTTCGATAAGATCAAAGTCTATAGAACCAACTAATTTTAACCAGTGTTCTTTATGTGCATCTTTATACTTATCGATTTCACGTTTATCATCTGGTATAAAACCGTGTGCTGTCATAACTACTCTACCTCTAGACTGCACACCTCCGATATGGTTCTTCTCCACTTGAATGTTTGTACGCTTGGCAAATTCTACCTGCATACCATTCTTGATAGCCTTAATCTTAGAAGTTCCTGGGTTGGTAATGTTACCGAAAGTAATAACTAACGTAGCATCATACCACATCGACATACCTCCTTTGTTCTGTAACTTTGGTTGACCCATCGGAGATTCAGGCTTCATAGTCCAAACTTTATTGATAGCTACTAAAGTGTTGGTATAAGGAGAGTTTTCTTTACGAGATAGAAGAATCTTTTGATTCAAGTTATTACCGAACTGGGTAGACATAGCACCTGCATTCCATTCATTGTTGTTCTTATTAGAACGTACTGAAAGGTCACAAGGTACTGAACCGATACTATCCCAGAAGAAGCACATATCGAAAGGTAAATTACCTTTAGCCTGCTCATCCATAAGGTCGGCAATATAAACTGCTACATCTTCAATAGTATTTAACTGTCCTCTATCTGCATAAAGGAAATGACCTTCGTAGTCTAAAACGTTTCCGCTTTCATCTTTAACTTCCTCAAAAACTAATCCCATCTCTTTAGCATGCTCCCAAGACCATTTCATCTCAGTGATAATGAAGACCGGGAGAATGCCCATTTTTTGAGCATTCACCGCAGCTTCTAGAAGGGCAGTTGTCTTGCCCGTATCACTATGTCCACGCAAAAGAGTGATATGTCCGGTAGGAATACCGGGTAAGGAAGTTATATCTTGAAAAGCTTTGGATAAAGGTATCCAACCTTGCTCCTTAAACTTTACAGAAGCATTTGAAAAGCCTTTCTTCTTTTTAAAATTGGATAGATTAAACGACTTACGTACTGCAGCGGTCGCTCTTTCTTGAACTTCTTTTTTCTTTGCCATTACTCATTAAATAGATCATCAAACTTACTAACTGTGTCTTTGTTGCCAGCAGTAGCTGTTTCCAAAGTAAAGTCCGATTTCTGTTGACCTAGGCTTTCTGGCAATTTCTCTTCCGTTGAAGATCCGGCAGCAGGTGTATCTTCTTCTGCAGATCCTGGGTTAAGATAATTTTGAAGTTGCTTTTTAATAAAATCGTAATCGTATTGAGTATGAACCTCTGTTGGGTTAGGCTGTTCTTTTAACCAACTATCAACCTGATCATTATTATCTGATAAGGCAGTCTGACGAGGTTTAATACGAACGGTTGTTTCAGGGTAAGGGTTACCTTGAACTTGCTCTACAACTAGATCCCATCCATTGATAACATCTGTAATATCTCCGATATCTTCATCGGCAATAAGTGCTAGTAAAGCTTTGTAGATAGTTACTCCGAATCCCCATAGACGAACTCCTTTATCTTCTTCACCTCGTACTACAACGGGTGCAAAGATTCGAGTCTTAGGTGAGATCTTACCGGCTAGTGACCAGTTATCTTTATCGGATGTCTTTTTTAGTTCTTTAACGAACTCCTCGATAGGGTCTTGTTTACCAAAGTTTGATAAAGCAACCATCGGGTATTTACCGATTCCATAGTGGAACTTTAACTCCTTAAATGGAAAGGTAGGGTCGAATGCAGAAGGTACCAAACGTACTGTCTGCTTTCCAAGTTCTGGTTTCCAGAAGATGGTAGAATAATCTGTCTTCTCTTGTTGACGATTATTGTTGTTTAACGCATCAAGTTTTGCGCGGATAGCATTAATGTCCATATAACTTATTTAAAAAATTTATAACTTATTATTAATATAAGAACTATATTTTAGTTCTCCAACTCTATGATTCGAAAAAGTTTGGTATTAATTCTTTTTAGGTCTGGACCTTTGGTTAGAAGTACGCAATTGCGATAGTCGGCCCAATTCACTCTATAGGAAGTATCTAACTGACCTCCATTAAGTTCTTTAATTAAAGTATTAAGAGCGTTGATAGTGTAGAGTGTATTTGATTCTTTTTTACGGTGAACCAATATTGTATTTTCAATAAAATTAGATACATTGCCAAAGTCTACGTTATATGTGCAAATATATTCATCTTGACTTTTAGAATACAAAACAAATATCTTATTGTAGATTATTTTATAACGAGACTTAATTTCCTCCAATACATCATCCAATGTATCTTCAGTAGCAAAAGTACAAAATAGTTTGTTACTCATATCGAGATTATAAGAAAAGGTTTCGATATCGTAATCAAACCTTTTTATTTCT
>Ga0209645_1000183_pt1 | contig 32960 bp, 31 predicted proteins | sample ETNvirenome_6_30_FD_184070 | JGI IMG/M metagenome (GOLD analysis project Ga0209645, IMG submission 184070) | Marine viral communities from the Pacific Ocean - ETNP_6_30 (SPAdes) (version 2) | ecosystem: Environmental > Aquatic > Marine > Oceanic | place: Pacific Ocean | collected 2013-06-19
AATCAGGCCGTTTACTTACCGTCCAATCTAACTTAGCAGCGATAAGCATCTCTTCAGGAGACATATTGTTGTCTACCTTTACTCCTAGCCCATGCCAAGGGACTTCCCCTGCATAAGCCATTGTTTCTACTTGGTGAGCCATAATATAACCCTTTCTTTGGTTAGTGGATTGAAGGATCAGCGGTGCGGTATTCTTCTGGCACATCGCTGTCTGGTATCTCTGCAACAGGTAAGGAATTAAACTCCTCAAAACTAATATCTATCCAACCTGAATGCAAAGGGCTGAATGCGACTTGTATACGCATCTCAACATCGTTATGTGGCATGTCAAAACAAACAGGAAGCATAGCATCATCTGCTATAGTATCAAGTGCATCCTGCAACATGTCACGGTTAAGTGACCTATTTCTTTCAGCTTTTATTGCGTTCTCATTAACTGCAATAAGCTGTTCCTTATTAAAGTAACGTACTTTCATATAGCTTACCTTTCTATTTAAGCTGTTAATATGGTTAATATATTGTAACCGTTTATCCTGAGAAAGTGTTAGTTTATCTTATTTGTTCTAGTAAGGGAGAGCGTACCCTTGACTAAACATAGGATGCACTAGATGTAACTGCTCTTTAGCTCTTGTTAAACCAACGTAAAATACTCGCGCCTCATCTTCATCATACGTATTTATTTTTCGCCACATAGAATATGGCCTACGCATTACATCAGTAAGTAACATTACATTAGTTGCCTCTGCTCCTTTCGCAGAGTGGATTGTAGAAATCCTAATCCTAGGTGTTTGGTCTAACTTTTCACCCTTCCGTAAACAGGCTTTTAAATACACTTTATCACGCTGTGATATTTTACCTAACCCTTGATCCCATGGATCTGCATGTAATAACCCATGCGATTGCTGTAAATCTTCAATACTATACAACGTACCATCTTCCCCATCTGGCATGGTTTTATAGCCATAGACAATTTGTTTATTCAGCAACATATATTTATAAATTAATCTAACTTGATCGGCAGTTATACGTTCTCCATTTCTAACTGCTTCCCAAAACCTAACCGCATCTATAACCTTACTATCTAAACTTCTAGAACCATTGTATATATACAGGTGTCCTCTTTTCCTTACCTCTTCTTCTATTTGCTCAGCACCCCTAGTTGTTCTACTTAACAATAACCAATCTTTATCTGATAGGTCTACTTCCTCAGAATGTCTATGCCAAAATATTTCACCTTTATCTTCTTTTGCTGTAAACGGTTTTTCGCGACGCCCTACAATTTTATGTATTACTTGGATACTTAGATCGTGATGTAAAGAGGGGATGCGATAACTTTTATCTAACAAAGTTACATCACCCTCTAACCCTACAAACTGTTCTACATCTGCACCTGCATATCTAAATATGGCTTGGTCATCATCACCTGCAACATAACAAATCTTACTTCTTTCTTCTAATCGTCTTACCATTTCCCACTGGATAGGTGATAAATCCTGTGCTTCATCTATAAACACAACCTCTAACTTAGGACATAAGTCTCTATGTAAAAATAATTCTAACATACCTGTGTAATCAAACAGCCCATACGCCTCTTTCCAATGTTCTAACCCTCTCGCAACGTAATCTACTCTAGCCCAATCTGTTTTAAGAGGTACGATACTCTGGTTGTAGATTTTTTTCAATGGCTCACGTAATATTCTAGCCATATTGATAATTTCTAAAAACTTATCACCATAACCAAAATCTTTGTATGGGCCTTGCTCTGTCACTCCCCCTATAAAAAACTTACCAATCTTTAGCCACTCTGCTATCTCTTGGTACTTTTCTGATGTGATTACCTGTGAATGATTTAAACCTGCTTGCTGAAAAGCTAAACTATGTAAGGTGCGGAAGTAGGGTAATTCTTTTTTACTAAAGTTAAATTTTAAACAAGCCCTATCAATAGCTTCTTGTGCGGCTCTACGTGTAAACGCAAAATATCCTATACGATCTGGCGGTACACCTGACTCAAGGTAAGATTCTACTAGGCTAAGTAGCTTCGTTGTTTTACCTGTTCCTGGAGGTCCTAGTACAATGTGCATTACAATATTTCTTGTGATGCAGGGAGTGCAGGTAACTCAATCTCTGATTCATCTGTTTCAAAGTACGATTGTTCTAACGACCACACATGCACACCCTTACCCCTAACACGCCAGAACATTTTTTCGGCATTTAAATCACGCAATCGCAACGTAACTCGGTTAGAAGTGTAGTGGTTGAAATCGTTTACAGACAAGTGCTTTTTTAAATCTTTTACTTGGAAATAAACCCTATCATCTAGCCAAACAGCAACACCCTGTAATATATCTTCGCGCTCCTCACCTTTAGCTCTTTCACAAGCAAAAGCATGGAGTAAATCTTCAAACTCACCTTTAAACGTAGCGTCAGGTGGCACCTCTACAATAGTTACATTATCTAACAACATTTGTATTCTTGTTTGCCATGCTCGTTGATTCATAGCTACAGGAAACATATTGATTTGTGATACACATTCTTTTTGAAACTGTGCTTGGCTTGTTAATCCAGTAGTAGTTAGCTCTAATCGTTTATTATTTACATTCAATATCCAAATGGGTGGGTCGCCATCTATTTTAGTAAGGCTTGACATATCAGCCGCGATACCATTAGGCCCAACACCAAACTTCCTAGTTTTACATAACTCTTTATCGCAGAAAGGTTTGATGGGTTGGTCTTCGCATTTGTAGAAGTAATCTTTTTTCTTTAACTGTCGTATAGTATTACCTACCTCACTATGGCTTAGTGGTGGTGATAGGTAATCTATATTGTACCTTTGTACTAACTGTTCCCAATTATCTTCATCAAACAACCTTGCATACACACCTAAATTAAATAGAGCGTTATTACGTGAACCTTCACTAAATCCTTTACTGCATAAGTGCTGTAGGCAAGGAGGCCCTTCCTCTATAACACCCTCCTCTGTACCAAAACTTAAATTTAGTTTACGGAATTTTGTGGGAGTCAGTATAAAAGTTTTTGCATACTCTATAAAAGCTGTCGGGTTTAGTGCCTCACCATTTTCATCAAATCCATATCGAGTTGTTTTATTACCGCCGTGGTACGGCATATTCAAAAAGTTACCTGTATCACCTCTATCTTTTAATATAGTTGTTTGTTTAGGGAATATTTCACTGCCAGAAAAACCTAGAGCCGCGCTTAGTTCTGTAATCCTACGTTGCATTTCCTCTGCCTCTATAGGTTCAGATAAGAACATCCAAACATGCGCTCCGCCACTTTTAGTTCTACCAACAACAGCAGGAATTTTATTTTCTTTTAAAACAGTAATTAGTTTTTTATGACTAACATCATATTGGTCAATATCTATTGCACCCCACTGACACATATTATCGCTTCTAATTGGTATAATACCTAGCCCGATACCTCCGTTTAAATGTTCTTCCCACATTTCAACTTTGGTAGGCTCTTTTATAACCTTTGCTATACCTTGCTTTTTACCATCAATAGCTCGATTATTTTTTACTTCATAGGTACCGTGTGCAATATCACTACCTTTAAATAAGGCAAAAAATTCTTGTGATAAATCCATAGTTCACTCCAATAAAAGGGTGGAGGCTACTTACTTAGGAAGGGTTTAGAAACCTAAGTAGTAGCCTCCGCAGAACAGAGCGATCAACTCCCTGCCCTGTAGGTGGTAAACTTATAGATTAGAATGGCACATTATCATCTGGGTCTGTGCCAACATGGTTAGAGCCATCATTTAGCTCTACATCACCTGCCTTAACAGATTTAGCAAAAGCAACCGCCATATCAAAAACATCTTTATCACCTTGGTTGCTTAAATCTAGTGAGCGTTCCCTAGCTATCTCCCAACCGTACCAACTACCTTTATCATTTTGCTCTGGTACGCTTGTAACCTTATAAACTTGTGACATTAATGGTAATGTATACAAACCGTTTTTACCCTGAGCAGTAAGTGATTGTGCTTGTGTCAACCATTTACGGCCCTTCTTTAATTGTGTAGATGCCATAGTCATTAAGGCTTTTTGTGGGCCTAGCTCGGGATGTAACATCAGCACAAAAAACTGTGCCGTATTAGTAAGCTGATTACCATTGGGTAATAAATCTTGCCCTTGGTCACTGCGAGTAACTGTTTTAACAATAGGGTCATCAGGTGTGTACGAACCTACATATCCGCCACCTTCTTCCCTACCACGCCACTCTACATAACGACGATTGTAATGGCATGGTATAACAAAGATACCATCTTTTTCTGCCTCATATACTTCATTTAGCACAGTGTTAAATATCATACCAGCTTCGGCACCTTCGACATAAGCACCATCACGCTTTTTAACTTGTGGGCTTACATCAGCAAGCACACGTAAAAACGGAATAGCAAGGTCTTCTGTTTTTACTTCACTAAAACCTTCACCTTGGAACTGTTCAAAACCTTCATATACGGCTACTTCATTAGCCTCTTTTTTTGCTACTTGCGACATTTTTTTATCCTCTCTTTGCTTTACTTATTTTTGTTTTCTCACCTATATACAACCCAAACAAATCGGCAGGAACATTATTGCCTTGTTCAAATTGGTCTTTTACAAATGCTTTCAGCGTCATAGGCTCTACCCACTTTTTGGTGTTTACTGCCATGCCTCTGTGTATTAAGTCATCTGCAAACTGTTTTGCTTGTTCTTCTTGTCCACGAACAAACGTCGTTGCTACTTGGTTTTTAATTAAATCACCAAAGTCATTATCTACTAACCATGTAAATGCTTCATCTGCTCTATCTTTACTTATAGATGCACTGTAGAATTTACCCACGCTTACACGTGACCCATCTTCTAATACAAGCTCACTAATACTATGTTCTGCCATAGCTGAAGGTAATTGTTCCTCTGCTATCTCACGCAAATCACGCTTTGCTTGTTTAAGGTCTTCTTCTAATTGTGCAATACGCTGTTCAATTGTTAATTGTAGATTAGCTAGTTTGCTGACTAAACTTAAACCCTGTTCATCCACCGTTTTTAAATCGGTGGCTACATCCTCAAAATCCATAGTAAACCCTTTCTATTCATTAAAGTTTGCTTCAAGTGGGTAATACTTATTATCTAACCTATCCCACTTCAGCATTTTGTAACGGCCCATATTGTGCCGTGATGCAATACTCGCAGCTAACCCAATTATTACAGGATCACCAGAAAGTAACAGGTAATCATCATCTGTAAACTTACTTAACTTACGAGTTAATTGTTTTATTAATGGCTGAGTAGAAAAACTTGCCTGCTCAGATGCAGGTATCAGAACTTCTATATCGCCAAAGGTAACCGCATCACTTAGATCACGGCCACGCATTTCTTGTACTATGTAAACTGTCATGCCTTTCTCCACATGCAACTAGGTAATGGGCAATACTAGCATATATTATAATTGGCACTAGTATTTTTATGTCAATAAAAAATAAAATATCTCAAGGTTACACAGACTTTGCTATAATAGGGGCAAAACCCAAAGAAACCCTAGAAAAAATAAATCCAAAAACGTCGCGCGTACCGAGAAAGTTGTATATTGTATATCGTATATCGGAAAATGTTAGAATTTAAATTCATCGTTTTTCGTTTTCCGGTACTATATAGCAAAGTTACTTGATAAACCTTTTATTGCTCGCGCTTTTGTTTACGTTTAAAATGTAACTATTCCCAATAGAAAGAGGGTAAAATGCGTTACAAATTTAAATACCAACCATACAAGCATCAATTAGATGCTTTGGAAAAGTCGTGGGATAAAAACTTTTTTGCACTGTTTATGGATATGGGAACAGGCAAATCTAAAGTGCTTATAGATACGATTGCCATGCTGTATGATAAAGGCAAAATAGATTCTGCCCTTATTATCGCACCTAAAGGTGTATACAGAAACTGGGAACGTAAAGAGTTACCCACTCATTTACCTGACCATATTGAAGCAAACATTGTTGTATGGTCACCACAAAAAACTAAAAAGAAACAAGCAGAATTAGCTACACTAAATGAGCCGTCGGATAAACTGCAAATTTTCCTTATGAATGTAGAAGCGTTATCCAGTAGCAGAGGAGAATGGTTTGCCTCTAAATTTATATTGTGCCATAAAGCAATGCTTGCTGTAGATGAAAGCACCACTATTAAATCTAGAACAGCTAACAGAACTAAAAACCTGATAAAATTATCAAGGAACGCCCCATACCGTAGGATACTTACTGGCTCTCCTGTAACTAAATCACCATTAGATTTATATACACAATGTGAGTTTTTAGAACATTACATATTAGGTCACTCCTCATTTTGGACATTCCAAAACCGTTATGCTAAAATGATACGCAAAACAATGGGAGCGCACTCTTTTAATCATATTGTAGGCTACCAAAATTTAGAAGAGTTAAATGGTATTATAGAACCTTTTTCGTTTAGGGTGCGTAAAGAAGATTGTTTAGATTTACCTGATAAAGTGTATACGCAACGCAGTGTAGAGTTAACGAAAGAGCAACGTGTTCTTTATGATCAAATGAAAAAGAACGCTATGTCTGTTATAGAAAACGAAGGCATTATGTCTGCTCCTACAGTGCTTACTCAAATACTACGGTTACAACAAGTTTGTTCTGGGTTTGCTAAATTAGAAGATGGGAGAATAGTAAAAGTAGCTAACAATAAACTGCCTGAGTTGTTATCTGTATTAGAAGAAACAGATGGTAAAGTTATTATCTGGGGTAATTTTACTTACGACCTAGAATTAATTCAGCAAGAGCTTATGAAAACATATGGTGCTGATTCAGTAGAACTATTTTATGGTAATACCCCTGCAGAACAACGACAGCTAATTGTTGAGCGGTTCCAAGACCCTGATGACCCACTACGGTTTTTTGTAGGGCAACCAAGAACAGGAGGTTATGGGCTTACACTTACTGAAGCAAACACCGTTATATACTACAGTAACGGATACGATTTAGAAGTGCGGTTGCAAAGTGAAGATAGAGCGCATCGTATCGGGCAAACAAACAAAGTTACTTATATAGATATTACAGCAGAAGATACAGTAGACCAGAAAGTTATAAAAGCCTTACGGAGTAAGATAGATATAAGCACTACAGTATTAGCTGAAGGGTATAAAGAGTGGATAATTTAATCCTAGGCGATAGCACTGTTGTAATTAAAACATTTGCAAATGAACAGTTTGATATAGTGTTTACATCGCCTCCTTACAATAGAAAGAGGGATGATAAGTACGCTTCGTTTACAGATATTTATGATGATTACTTTGATTTTCTTGTAGAATCTATAGAACAATGTTTACGAGTTTGTAAAGGTAATGTCTTTTATAATGTTCAGAAAAACTTTTACAATCGTGTTGAACTCTATAAATTGTTTGGGCATTTTGCAGAACAAATAATAGAAACAATTATTTGGAATAAATCTAATCCAACTCCGGCAGGTGGTGATGCCGTTACTAATGCTTACGAATATATTTTAGTATTGAGTAATAATAATACCGCACTTAAAGGTAATGATACGTATACAAAAAATCATTTCTGTACACCTGTTTATTCAGAGAACCCTTACAAAGAACAACACAGAGCAGTGATGCACCCAAAGGCAGTAGAGTTTATTTTACGTTCGTTCTGTCACCCATACCAAAATGTACTTGACCCATTTATGGGTACAGGGACAACAGGCGTTGTCTGTAAACAGTTTGGTATGGAGTTTACAGGCATTGAGTTAGTTGAGGAATATTACAATATATCTAAACAACAACTCAGTAATTATACCCAAGCATTTTTACTTTAGGTCATTAATGAGCCTAAACCTTGTTGCTGTTGCTGTCGCTTTTGTATTGCTGCTGAGGTTGGATCAAATGGAAACAGTGATGCAACATCAACTTGGCTTCCTCCTGTGGGTGCGATAGGAGGCGGAGGAGCGATCTGACTGAAATCCATTGATGGTGGTGGGGGTGCAGGAGCAATAGGTGTCGTCTCAATAGCTTCATTTGTTTCTGGGCTTACACCAAATGATTGTCCTGAATTAGGGAAGGTAGCAAGTGGTGTAGCCTTTTCCATCTCTTGGTTTATTTGTTCTACTGCTTCTATACCAGAACCAATTAGATAATTATTTACTTTACGCTGGATTGGTCCTGGAATACGTCCTACAGGCGTTGCCTCAGGTAATTCTGTTGTAAGCATTTTTGCTAATTGTGGGTCTGTAATTGCTTCGCGCATAAGTGCATTCATTCGTATTTCGTTTTGCGCTCCTATAGCCCTACTTGCTAAATAGATAAAAGCTGTTCTTGGGGAGATCCTGTTTTCTTTTACAGCAAGTACCCTAGTAGAAACAGCAGCAGGTGATGTACCAAGAGCTTCTGCAATCTTTGCAATAATCCCACTATTATTTAAACCCTTAAACTCTAAAATGGGTATTGTATTTATACGCTCAGAAGCATCAGCTAATAAGTATAGGTCTTTCATATGTGATTCGGAAAAACCTGCATCTTTTAATAATTGTGTGTTTTTATCTTGTTGCATCCACGCTTTAAATTTTTCTGGGTCTTGCATAATTTTCATTTGTTCATCTAATTTTTCAAAGATGGTTCTTCTAAATACATTTTCCGCACCAGTTTTTCCTAATGACTTTCCTTCTTCTGAGGCAAGAAAATCATTCCTAGTTTTAACCATAGTCCGTTGCCCACCTTCTTTTGTGGGCCTCATTACTAATTGTGTAAGGAAATCCTCTTCTGGTTCTAAAGTGCCTTGTTTTGTTTCTCTTTCAAAAAACTTACCTAATAAACTCTTTTGTATTTCTTCTTTACGTTGGGTCGCTTGTTTCCTACGTAATAATGATTGTTGTAATAATCGTTGTGTATTTGTTAAATCTTGGAAAAAATTATTATCACCTGTTCCAGGAAGTAAATCTAAATAATTTTTATTATCACCCATCCATTTATTAATACGTGCCTCATCCCATTGGCCTTTACCTGCAACGTAAGCAGAATCATATAAATCATCTAACAAAACATTTTTTAAATCATTTACTTCTGGGGCATCTGCACCAACAGTACTAACAAACCTTCGTAATATTTCGGGTTCTTGTTTTAGAAATGTTTTTGTAATCTGTTCCCCTTGGGTAATAAACCGATCTGCTTTTTGATCTTTCCTTGTAACACCCATAATTAAAGAACGTTCAAAAGGGTCGTACAAATTTGTTTTAGCAAAATCAACAAACTCTTTATATTTAGGGCCGAGGTTGTTGAAACCACTTATGGCAAAATCTTCAAGCATATCTCTATATGCCATGAGTGTAGGAAGCTGTGCATCGCCATAAGTGCTTCCCTTACTGATTGCATTACTAACTTCTTCCCTTGCTAATAACCAATCACGAAAAGTAAAATCTTTACTCGAATCCCACTGCGCTATTGATTTTATACTTGCAGGTAATTTGTCAAACGAAAAAGCTTCTGTTCCTTCGCGAGGTAAAATTTCTCTTTGCACTCTTTGTTGTAATGCTAATACTGCCTCTGGTTCAACTAAATCATCTGGTCTAGTTAATACTTTTTCGCGCTTACCTGAAGCTTTGATAGGTCTTCTTTCTTGTACTATACCTAACCTAATTTTTTCTTTCTCTACTGCTTCTTTAGCTTCTTCTACTCTTTTAGCAAGTGATTCTTGTAAACTTAACCTAGCTGTTTGTCTTTCCGCCCCTGTGCGTTCTATCCCCCTTGCTTGTTGTGTTAAAAAGGCTTCTGCATCAGTTATTTCATCTGCCTCTTTTGCTACTCCTAGGTCAAATGTTTTTCTAGCACTATCCATTACCAAAATATTACTGCCAGTAACTCCAGTATCGGTACCCTCTACACCTATTGTACCTTTAAACTTTGTTGCTCCACTTACATAACCTTCTAACAAAGCATTAAGAGCAGGGATTTGCTCATTAGGTGCATCTAATACAGCATCTTGGAAAGTTTTAATTAATGCTTGGTTATCAAATACTTGTCCAGGAGCCATTGTTTCAAGTTCTGGTATTTTAGCTACAATTTCTTGGAACCGTTCAACAGCAGCTTTTGATTGTTCTGGGTTAAGATTTAATTGTTCTTGTATCATCCTTTGGGCTTTATTAACTAAAAAGTCTCCACCTTCTCCTTCAGTCGCACTTTTTGCACCTGTAGCAACATCTCTTAAATCACTTATTTTTCCAGGAGTTCTTTGTCTCAGCCAATTGATCCCCATAGCTGTTGGTGTTCTTTTAATAATTCCTGGAATAGCAGATGGCAAGAAAGCTGCTCCAATACCTAGTAATGGACTATCTGTTGTTTCTGTAACACCACCTGCTAAACCACTAATCCCTGCCTCTGTCGCGGCTACCGTTCCAGGAGCTACTGCTTGTGCTCGTAATATATCATCTGTAACATTAGCAGTTGTTCCTCCTGCAATGGGAGCAACTTTAGGGGTTAGTAATCCTGCAGACTTAGTAGCAAGATTAGCCGCCGTTTGTAACCCCATTGCGACAGGAGCGCCCTCTCCAAGAAATTTACCTGCCCCATATACAAACTCGCTTGCTAATCCCTCTTCTGGCGTTACACCAATATCAGCACCTTCTCCATATTGAATAGGTATACCTAATACATTACTCATAATATTTTGTGTTTCAAAATCACCCGAGGCAAATACACGAGCCATCTGGTTTCTTTCTGGCTGGATATTTGCCAACATAGGACTGCCTGTTGCTTCTCCTATTTTCCTGAGTGCAACAGCAGCATTATATATGACAGGGTCAACTAAATTAGCTAACCCTCTATTAAAACCTGTTATCGCTGTTGTTAAAATACTATCACCAAATACAGGCTCTAAACCATCACCTAAACCAGTTACCCTAGAAGGTTGTGCTTCACCTTCAAAACCAAGTGAGGCACCTTCTACAGGATCACCAACCTTAGTTATATCCTGTGCAGATTTTAAAACCTCTACTTCGCTTATTTCAGGCCCAGAAACAGCTTGAATCATTCGCTCATCTAATGAATCATCAAGAGACATTTATTGGTTTCTCCTCTGTTTTCGAGTAAGACCTGCTGTACTAGATCCACTTATTTCAGTGCGTCCATTACGATTAATTGTTTTTAATTTAACTGTTATTAATTCTTGCGGATTAGCTTCTTTACGTTTCCAAACATTTTCTGGCAAGCCTAGTGTTTCAGCTTGTTTAACCGTCATTATGGCAAATTGGTTTTGCAAATCTCTTCCACTTTCAGCTAACCTTTTAGCAAAGTTAAAAGCAGGAAGATATCTCATTTGTTGTCCATCTGAGTTTGTAGTGGTAATCACTTCATCAAACCTAAATGGGTCTTCTTTTGACCCACTCTGCATTTGATACACTCTTGCTGAAGGGTTATCTACAGGGTTTAGTAAATGTAAATCAGTTAATTGTTCATTTGTATTTGCCGCCATAAATGTTTGAATCTGTTTAAGGACAGCCGTAGGTTGTGTAAAAATTTCACCTGCTTTTGGCAATAACTGTTGAAGTTGTTCTAATTCTCTTACAGGGAACCTTGACGATAACGCTAAAGAACGTTTAACTAATCTATCAAGTAATTGACTTGTAGTTCTGTACTCTTCAGAATTTACATCAGTTAATGCTCTAGCAAACTTAGTATCACCAAAAAGACCTGCAACATTACCAGAGATAAATGAAGTCATACCACCTTTAATACCAAAAGTTTTTAAGAAATCTTCATTTAACAACTTATCGTTTATTTCTCTAATTAATTCACCTCTATTCGCTGTTTTTTCTTGTAACTCATTTCTAAGTTTTTCAGGTAATATGTACTGATTGTCTTGGTTTTTAGGGAAAGAAACAGAAGGAGTTACTCTGTAAATTGTTGGGTTACCTAAATCAACGCTATCGCCAATAGTTAATGTTTTTCCATATAAGTTTTCTAATCTACTTTTGTTTTCTTCGGTAACTGTATATTTACCATAAGGGGAGTTACCACCAGTAGCAGCACCAAAAGCATTTGGTGAGCGCTCGTCTATAGGTGTACGAGAAATTATAGAGTTATCGGATGGGTTTCTAATAATTTTAAATCTAACACCTTGCTCATTTTTTACTTCGTAAATCGATTTGCCATCATCCCTAAAATATTCTCCAGGATTTAATGCTGTAAACCCTCCCCTGTCATTTGGTATGTAATCCCTACCATTAAGGAAAAAACCTTCTACCCTTTTAAAACCAGTCGCTATGCCATTTGCATCTTTTTGTAAAATTTGGAGAGGTTTAGGTTTTGCGTTTTTAAGCGCATCTTTTAATGCTCCTGAATTAGGCCCATCAATTAAGTCATCTACCTCTAAGGGTTTTACAGGACGGTAATCATTAGGGGGAGCGCCATCAACAAATTTGTTTGTTTTAGGATCTAAATATTTTCCGGCCTTATCATAAAAAACAAGGGTTTCCATTTCGCCTGTTGTTGGGTTTTTCCTTGCGTAAACTACTTGGTCACTTAAAGTATTATTAGATTTATCAATTGTATATCCAGCATTTAATGCTTTAATTGCAGCATCTCTCTTTTTACCTGCTTCTTTTAAACCTTCGCGAACAAGGATTGCAGTTTGATCATTAATTGTTTTAGCATTTGATCTTTTATTTGCAAGGGCCTCTTCAATAGCTTTATTAGCAGTTGTTTCCCCAAAAGCCCTAACCTGCTCTTTTTGTTTTAGTGAAAGATCAAAAGCCGCACCTTTTGCCTCACGCTCTGCCTTAGATTTTGTTGCTGCAATTTTACTTAAACTTTCAGCAAAAGGCCCTGCTGCTGTTGTTAATCCTGTAAGTAAAGATCCTGGAGTTTGGGCAAGTTGTGAACCTGCTCGAGCTAATGCTAAAAATGCTTGAGTTTCTGCAGCATCTGCATCTGTTGTACCCATAAACTCCTTACGTTTTGCAAGTATATCTTCTGGTTCTTCTGCTGTAGGTGCATACTGTTTACGTAATATATCTAACTCTTTAGCAATTTTTACAGGATCTTCTTCCCCTTTAACTAAATTAAAACTATCTAAAAGACCTGTAAAATCTTTCACTTTACTTCTTATATTACCTATATCTATATCAGGATAAGTTGGAAGCGGAATAGGAGATAATGTGCGACCAGTTTGTAATTGACTTAATAATCCTGGAGCATTTGGGCTTGCTCTCATATTTCTAACGTTTTCTAAAGTATTTGCTGGAGGAAACCTTCCGTTAAATTGAGTAGGAGAGTTGCCCATAAAATTTATATCACCTGCATAAAACCCATTAGCCGCTTTTACTGGCATTTCACCACGCGATATTGCTAGGACAGCCTCTGCCTGATCAGTTGGTGCTGTGGCAGAGGGACTACTAAAATTTTCTTCGGAACCTTCCACACCTCCCATCGGGGCTGATGCAATACCCCCATCAGGTACTGATTGTAATATTTGGAAAGTAGGCTGTAATACAGTAAGAACAGACTCAGGTGTTTTCTTTGCATCGGCAGGGCCAACTAACTCAGCTAACTCATTATACCGTTCTGACAATGGCTGTTCATCACCACGCATTGCATTAATAACATCTTCTATATTTTCAGAACTATCTAGTTTATTATATACCTGCTCCATCTGAGAAGCCATCGATCGCATGGTCTCCACTCCATCAGGTGGAGCAACCTCGGCCATCATACCTGAAGCAATGCCCGAGTTTTCTGAAGCAGGGGTCATTGGTTGCATCATCATTTTATTCATCATATCAACTTACCGCCTTTTATTAAAACTGCTCATTACCTGTAAAACTGTACGTTGGCCCTTGGTTTGCTCCTCCTCGTTGATTAGGGTATCCTGGAGAATTAAACTGCAATTTATCCATTTGTTGAAACATTTGTTCTCGGGTGGGAGCGTTAAACTCCATTGGGGAAGGCACGCTCCTATCTGGACGTGTACCTGTTGCATCACTTGTATCATATGGGTTTTTATTGATATTCCCTGTGTACATATTATACAATGTATTTAAAATCCCTAATGGATTAATAGTAGGAACAGCAGAAAATTGTTGTGCCATATTAGGCAGATCAGCGATTAATTGTTGCACACTATCATAACCTGTTCCGGTAGGACCTCCTAAACTAATTTGATCTGCTCCACCAGTCCCATCCGCATTTATACTAGAAGAAGGTGCTTGCCTGACAATATCAAGAAAATCTTTTACTTGTCTATCTGCATATGTATCACCTGCTCCTGTTATACCTAATTGATCATATGCTCGTAATATCCCCTCTGTCCCTCCAGCTACCCCAAACATAGTTTCACCACTGGCATTCGGATTATACGCATAACTAATTATTTCATCCACTCGTCCAGGAAGTTTATCTTCATTAGTGCTACCATAGTTACGATCGATTAACCTATCACGTAAATTAACATTTATATCACCAACAAGGTCGTATATATCACCAATAGTATTTGCTCCAGTGTAAAACTCTGGTCGTAATTCACCTTGGGTTCCTGGATCATCCATATCTCGCGTGTTTGCTAATATTGTAGCAAAAGCAAGCATCCGTGGGTCAATCTGCACAGAAGATATACCCTCTGTTGAACGTCTTAAAGAAGGTAATCTGGTTACTTCTTCCTGCATTAAAGATCTGCCATTATCGGCATAACCTGCTACTTGCCTACCTTCGTTCATTCCATAATCACGGAAATGTTCTCTTGCAGTATTTTCTACAACTCTTTGAAACTCTGTTCCAGGACTTAAACCTGTTGCCCGTGCTGTACGGACAGCATGATCTAATACTGCAGGATTTGCTGCAAGATAGCCTTGTACAACAGCACTTGATTGATATTGATTATCAGCGTTTACTTCTCCACCTTCTGCAAAATTTTCTCCTTGCTCTATATCGCCAATAGGCACTAAAGGTACTAACTCATTATTAGTTGGCGGAGGCGTAACCATACCTGTTGAACCAGTTGGTGCATCGCGTTCTTGTATTAATTCTTCTCTTCGCTCTGGTGATAAACCAAAAGTATCACCTAACCTTGGCGTTAATAAACCCCCAAGGAATGTCCGTCCACCATATGCCCTGCCTTCTGGCTGACCATGGAAAGCATAATGTAATTCTGCATCGCGCTCTATTTGCGCTTGCCTTGCTAAACCCTGCAACCCTCTTGCTTCAGCATTAGCTATAGACGCATTAAATACATCTGGGTTTTGTGCCATATATCGTAAAGCAGGAGATAAATATACCGAACCGCCTCTGTTAAATTTAGCTACAAACATGGGTCTGTTAAGAGGATTCATAATACTTCCTAAAATATTTTATTAGCTGCTCCTGCTAAACCTAACCCTGTAGCCGCACCACCGACAACTTGATTAAGTAAAGAAGGATTAGGGGTAGAAGCCTGCGATATACTCATTTGTGTAGATGGCGCTCCTCGTAATATATCACTGTAAAAACCTAACCGTTGGTATGGCTCGTATACTTCGGCTAATTGATCTTGTTGTTGAGCATCTAGTTTCGCTTGCTCTGTCTGGAACCGTTGTTGTCCCAACTGGTTCATCATATCAACATCTTGTCTTTGTAGCCCAGATTGTAACTCAGCAAGTGCCGCGCGTTGCGCTGCCTGACGACCTATATCGTTAGCAACACTTTGTAAACCTTGCGCTCCTTGCAAACCAAGTTGCGCTCCACCAAGTAATGTATTAGCTCTTAATTCAGCTTCACTTAACCCTAACCTAGCTGCTTCACTAGCAAGAGAGCCTTGTTGCGCTGCTTCTCGTAATGCTAACTCTTCTGCACTTAATCCTAACTGTCCTCCTCTAAGAGCAAGGTCTGCAGCTGCTTGTGATGCACTTAACCCCAACTGTCCAGAACCCAATGCTCCCTGTTGTGCTAACTGCTCTGCACTTAATTGTGTTCCTGCTCCTGCCTGCCCTAGCTGTCCTGTTAGTTGTGCTAAATTTTGTTGTCCGGATCTGCCTGCTTCAAACGCTTGCTGAGCTTGCTGTAGAGCTTGTCCGTAACCTTGTTGCCTTAATTGTGCTGCAATCCTTGCTTGAGCATCTAACAAATTTCTATCGCGTTCTGCTTGTACAATACCTGCTCGGGAACCACCAAACGCCCCTGCCTGTGCTGCCTGTGCATCTTCACGTATAGCCGCAATATCACTTGCCCTTTGTAAATCAGCCAAACTTTGATCTATTACAGCAGATGTATAAGGGTTAAAAAAGTTAGAAACAGATTTGCTAGGGTCAAAAACACCACCTATTCCTGCCTCAGTAGGGGTAAAACCTGTTCCTGCTAATGCTGTTATTGCTTCTTCTGCTTTTTGTTTACCAAAAACCCCTGCTTCACGAGCTTTTGTAACCGCTTCTACTTGAGCTCTCCTTGCTCGCTCTGCATCAGATGTAGCTGCACGAGTAACCCCTTGGTCTATACCTATTCGTTGTGCATCAATTGCACTTAAAGCACCTGTTCCAGCTTCTCCTGGAGTACCAAATATATTTGCACGAACGTTTCCTGCAGCGGTTCCACCCCTTCTAATAGCACCAAGGATGCCATCTGTTCCTGTAGGAGTGCCTATTGCAGAAGTAATCCTACCGCCCATTGTATTTAATAAAGTATCTCTATCTGCATCGGTGTAACTAGCAAGCGCATCAGTGTATGCTTTAGTTACTGCATTTTTTAATCTATTTGTGGCTTCTTGATTGCCTGTAAAAGCATCTGATAAATAAGGAGCAAAGGAACCAATAGCAGCAGTAGCTAAATTTCTTGCTCGGTCTTGGAATGGGTCATAAGCAGCAAACTGTGTTTGTGGTAACCCACCTGTAGGAGCTGTTTCAACAAGACCCTTGGCTGCATTTATTAGACCTAGTTTTAAAGCCTCTACTTCAGGGGCTTCTCTTTGGATAATCGTTTGTTCTTCTGTTGCCATGATTATGCTGCCGCTTCTTTTTCAAATTGTCGCATCATTGCATACATTCGTTTTGCACCTTTTTCACGATCATTACCACCTGCACCTCTAACAGCTTTTGCTGTCATTACAAACTCACCATCACTTAACATAGCAGGTATAGAATCACTTGTTCCTGTTCCAGGACCTTCTATTTCACCACCCTGCCTAGCTCGGGTAAATCGTTGGTAGAATGGGTTTGAACCGTAAAATGTCCGTGGATTAAAACCATACTGGAATCTACCAGAAGCAATATCTTCTTCTAATAAATCTTGCCCTGTTTTTTCAAATGCTGTTTTATCTAATGCTTCTTGTTCTGCAGGAAATAAAGCATCTGCTGCTAATATACCAGCTCCACCAACTGCTAATAATGGCCCATATCTTGTAAGAACACCTGCATCTTTAGCTAATCCAGGACGGTTTGGCGATAAATAGGTACCAAACAAATCACTTCCTTTATCAACTATATTTCCTAAAAACGAAACGTTTCCTGTACCCATATCAGGGCCTTGAGCAATTATCCCTGCTTGTCTAGCAGTTTCCGAAGAACCAACATTTGGAGAAAACGCACCAGTTGACATTTCTGCTCCTACCCCTGTAACATTTGGGCTTTGGAAAACTGGTGGTACATTAGCTCCAGCAGGTGGGATAGAACCAGATTTAAACAACTCGGGCGGAGCTCCTATTCCAGGAGAAGGTGGAGCCATGCTTGCCTCAATACCGCTGATATTATTCATAGCTGCTCGCATATCCCCAAAACCAGCACCTGTCCGTGTGGCTGCTGGCCCTGTTTGAACACCCATTCCTGCAAAGTTGGGATCAACAGATGCAACTAAATTATTAGAGATACCTGTTTCTAAAGGTATACTTGGGATACTTGCATCTAAGCCAATACCTTCCATGCCACCAAAGCCTAATCCAGCATCTGCAAATACTTGGTTTGTAATTGGCGAAGCATTAGCTGATAAACTAAATGTTTCTGCAGGAACGCCTATAGCAGCATCGGGGCTAATAGCAGGAGTAGGTGTAGCACCTTGACCGAAAACACTTTTTATAGAAGGTAGACCCATACTTTCAGGTGTAGCTGTAAAACCTCCTAAACTACCTGCAGATAAAGCAGAACCAACACCTGCCATACCACCTGCAATCACAGCATTTTTCAAAGAGGTTTTAAAATCATTACCTGCAATCAAATTACCAGCTAGACTGCCAATACCTGCTGTAAGAAAAAGAGGCATAGCAGGTAACAAAAAAGGAGCAACAATCGGTAAAACAATCGGGGCTACCTTTTTTGCAATATTGATAACTTTTTTGCCAACTTTTTTAATTTTTTTAAATAATTTTTTAAAGAAAAACTCAGGTTGTCCTGTAACAGGGTTTAACGAGTTCATTTCATTACCAACAACATACCGCTCTGGCTGTAACCCAAGCTCTTCCATTTGTTGATATATCATAGTTTTAAGTTTAGGGTTACTTTCTAATACTTCCAACGGAAGCACTGTTTCACCTTCAGCAGCATGAACTACATATGTATCGCCATTTCTACCAAACTCTGCAAGTAAATCAGCAGCACCTTTAAGCTGTTGCATACCACCATCAGGAACTAACGGTTGGTCTTTAACCTCATAACCTAAAGATTCAATTCCTTGCATATTGCGATACCCTAAATCGTTTACATCTATGCAGGGAGCGATTCCTGACTACGCTGCAAGAAGCATACAGTCAAGAAAACTTTTTCGCAACCTACTTTCATCATACTGTAACTGTTACCGAACCTACATTTCCTGTTGCGCTAACACCTCTAGGATGCGAACGGTTAATTGTTACTATTTTAACAAATCCATCTTGTTGAAAAAGAGCGCCTGTTTCTAATCCAAACGCATCTTCTTGTAATGCAGTAAGAGTCAAATTTGTATTTCTGCCTTCTCCAGGACTCAAAAACTGTTGTATAAATACCTGAAACGTTCGCACAACAGAGTTTGCATAATCTTGTTTATACTCTGCAGGGGCAACAGGAAATTGTGGGGGTGGTAAAATCCTCGCCATTACCTACGGCCATCTGGTCTTATATCTACTCTTGGCGAGCCTAGCCTCCATCCTGCTGCTAAATCAGTAGAAGAAACTTTTAATGCAAACGACCTACCTCGTAATCTTACATGCACTAAATCTGTAAATTGCTCTACAGTAGTGGTGCTTTCTGCTACTGTTTGTGTGACTGTACTAGGGTCATTTTGTGTATACGCACTTCCAGGACCTGCTCTAGTTTGCAAAGTAAACAGAGCAGAGGGAGAACTATTTGTAGAGTTTCTAAATGTAATATCGGGTATAAGACGGTGAACAAAAGTAAATTGATCACCATCACCTATATCAAATTGACTAGACTCTATATGTGCAGCAAGAGCAGAAGCTGGTTCTGTACTACCATCATCAAAACCATTTTCATGGTCATATACATAATGATCTGTTCCAACACTGACGGGGTATTGTTCTATACCCCTATCTAACCAAGCTGTTCTAGCTAATGAACCTGTATACCAAATTTGTTGTTCGTAATTGTAAATAACGTATTTATCATTTTCATCACTTGCCTCGGAAGGATAAAACCACCAAATTTCTGCAAATGAAGAGTTCAGCCCAGAAGCTATTTTTCTACCTTGACTCCAATTTAAATCTGAAAATACATGGTCGCGCACACTACACGGCATTCTTTGAACTGTGCCTGTGTACACATAAAATTCATTTTTACCCATCCAATACACTGTATCTTGTACAGATGTAACAGCAAGAGGTCCTGCAATAGTGGTATTATCTGCTATTGTACTTAAACCAAAAGTAAAAGGAGGCCCTATAAATTGCATCGCATGTAAACTGGTTTCAGTAAAAATAAGTATTTGTTGGCGTGTTTCAACTGCTTTTATAATTTCAGAACCAACACCAAGTTTTAAATCACCTGCGGTATTAGTAGCTGTAGAGGCCCAATCTGTTAAACTTCCTTGGTCTGCAAACCTTATAAGCAGAGGATCTTGCACACCAATATTATCAGCAGGGTCACAACCAAATGCAATAACATGTCTATCTACATCTGATACAAGCACTTGTTTTGCTATTGTAGGTGCAGAGGTAGAACCTGATAAAGAATTTAATAAAACTGCTCTGTTTGCTGTTGTACCAGATTTATCCCAATAAGCGATTTGCCCATCTCTTACATTTAGCAGTAAATCTTCACCAAAGTTATCATGTGACCAAATTCGTAAATTATTTGTACTTACTGCTACATCTGCATCAGAGTTCCAAGTGCCTCTTCCATATGCTCCTGCGTTCCAACCGACTCCTGGAACGGCAACATCTATACCTACATTTACTTGATACTGTGCTACGGTTGATCCTCCACCATTACCTGTATCACTACCGTTTGCAGTTACCGGAGTAGGATTTAAACCACTTGTAGTTGTTATGGATGCTATTGTTGTTCCTGCTGTTCTAGCTTGTATAGTAAAAGTGTTGCTGGTTGGAACAGAAACAATTTGATATTCTTGATTTAGAACAGCAGCAGTTATATTACCGCCTAGAGAAACAGCAGAGGAAAATGTAACAAAATCGTTTATTACCGCTCCATGATCAGTATCAGTAACTGTTATTGTAGAAGAACCATTTGTAGCTGCAAAAGTAGCTTCTCCTGTAACAGTAGAGCGCACAGGCGTTATATCAAAAAAAGATTGACCCACTAATAAATAGTATTTAAGGTGTGTGCCTATACCAATAAATGTTCCACCATCTAATGCTGTCCAATTATGTAAAGCTCTTGCAGAACCAAGAATAGCTTCTGTAGATTTTTTTAGCCAACCACCAATTTTTTCAGCATAACCTGCTCTGAATCGTACTTTGTCTGAATCAAACCAACCACCCTCATTACTATAAGAAGTGGTTTCTTTATTAATCCCAGGACGAAAATTTAACTTAGTTAAGGGCATTATAAAAAACTCATTACTCTTTCACTATAAGTTCCGTTGCAGATATAGCTGTCCCTGCAAAAACACTTGTACTATCTGCTGTCAATCCGAGTGTACCGTCCCCCTGCACAAAATATTGTTGTCCTGCTGTAAGAGATGTTTGATCAGCATTAACTGTCCCTACAACATCAACAGTTACACTTTGTCCATCTGCATATGATCCACCTGTTGCTATACCAATGTAATTTTCTGTGGTTATGTTTTGGGAAGCGTTTCTTAATATTCTTGCAGTGCCATCATCTCCATCACCTGCATCTTTATATGAAATAACTGTTCTTTCTGCGTTGCTATCATAACCTAAACCAATATACTCTGTGTTAGTGTTAAATGTAGCAGGTGTATTGAAACTGATGGAATTACTAGAACCAACAGTTCCTATGACATATGTACCAGCATTACTATTATCTACATCTCTATACGCTATGACCACCACTCCAGCGGAAGCATCAAACACTGCATCAATGTATTGATTATCAGCAGATGCAAAAACGACAGGTGTACCAAGGCTATTAAACTCTGTATTGTTTACGTCACCCACCACTGCTGTACCGTAGCTACTATTGCTATCATCGTGATATGCCATCACGATTCTTTGATTAGTGCTATCGTATGCTAAACCTACGTAATCGCCACCAGTAACAGATACTCGTATCTCACTACCAAAACTTATAGATGTTCCTGATACAGTACCTACACACAAACTAGGATAATAACTATTACCTAAATCAATATAGCCAAAAACAACCCTTTGTTGATCGCTATCATAAACACACCGAGGAAAATGTGTATTTGCATTATTAAATACAACAGGAGTGCCAAACGATATAGATGTACCGCTTACTGTTGCTACAACAGCAGTGCCATGACCACTGTTACCAAAGTCAGTATAACTGATAACAACTTTGTTAGTGCTACTATCGAAGCAAGCATCTATATATACAGCGTTGTTAGTCGTAAAAGTAGCTTCCGACCCAAAACTGATGCTGTTATCGCTAGGGTCTACAGTGCCAACTACTGCCTTACCTTTGTTACTATCTGTCGTATCTCTGTAAGCTATAACAATTTTGTTAGAGTTTGAATCAAAAGCTATACCATAAAATTCTGCTTCACCTGATGAATCAAAAGCAACAGTAGTTCCAAATGTTACAGATGTACCACTTACTGAACCGACGGTTGCTGTTCCATTACTATTACTTCCATTTTTATGTGCAATAACAATTCTATTACTATTACTATCAAATGCCACACGATTGTAGTTAGATGCATCACTTGAATATTCTGTTTCAGAACCAAGTGATAATGTAGTTTCTGCAACTGCGCTCACCGTTCCTGCACTATTTGCTATGACAGGCTTACCATTAGCTATAGCACCAGATGCGATTGCTCTGTATTTACCTTTTTCTGTTGGTGGTACTGTACGCATATTTAGCCTTTCACCAATAATTTAGTAGCAGTAACCGCTGTTCCTGCTGTTACAGAGGGGGTATCTGCAGTTAGGGCGATTGTGCCATCTGTTTGAACAAAATACGTTTGCCCTGCGGTCAACCCTGTTTGATTTTCGTCTAATGCACCTTGCGTATTAATAAGGATTTTAGCACCATCTGCTACTGAATGTTCTGAAAAACCAACAAAGTTTTCTGAGGAAAGACTTGCAGTTCCTAAAGTTAAAACATATGCGGTTCCATAATAACTATTACCTGAATCGTTATGTGCAACCACCAATTTATTATTAGAACTATCAAAAACTACAATAGAATGCGCTCCTCCTGTATCTGTATCTATAATAAAATCACTTCCAAAAGTAATACTATTACCACTCACAGTTCCTGTTACTACACTAAACCCACCATTAGAGTTTACTATAACTATTTTATCGTTAAAAGGATCATACGCAATACCTACATAAGATGCAGCATTTCCTGATGCTGGAGTATCAAAATTGATAGCGTCTCCAAAACTTATAGAAGTTCCAGATACTGTTCCTACCCTTGCTTCTCCTACATTAGAACTACCTGAATTTGCATAGGCAACTATTGTTTTTTGTTGATCAGGGTCATATGCGTTTGCCATATAATTTGCAACTGCTGACGAGGTAAAAGTTGTTGCACTTCCAAAACTTATACCTGTACCCGACACTGTTCCTACAATTCCAGTACCATAGTTGCTATTATCTGTATCCGTATACGTTATTACAATTTTGTTGTTTGTGCTATCAAATGACAATGAAATGTTGCTAGAACCAGCACTTTCAAATACGGTAGCTGTACCGAAACTAATACTTGTTCCGCTTACAGTGCCTACTACAGCAGTTCCATAGTTACCACTACCAGCATCTCTGTATCCAATAACAACTTTATTAGAGTTTGAGTCAAACGTAGCCCCTTGAGGATAATTTAAAGGTTGAGCAGCCCATTGTGCCTCACTTCCAAGACTAATGCTTGTACCGCTAACAGTGCCAACTTTAGCCTTTCCCACGCCACCTCTTCTATAAAGTAAAACTACTTTATTTGAGTCTGAATCAAATACAACATTAGGTTCAATAACATTCGATTCTATCGTAACAGGCGTTCCATAACTTATAGATGTACCTGATACTGTTCCCACAATTACTAAACCATCATTATTGCTACCATTTCCATATGCAATAATAACTTTATTGTTAGAGCTATCAAAAGCCATGTTTATATAATTTGTTGGATTAACACTTTGAAACACAGCTGCTGATCCTACACTATCAGGATTAGGGACACTCACAGTTCCATCAGTATTTACAATAACAGGTTTTCCAGCAGCAGATATCGCACCACTGGCAGTAGCGGTTATCTCCCTAGGTAATAGAGGATTATTACCAATTACACGCATGGGCTATCTTACTCTTCTTCTCTTGGATCAACAAAATTTTCGTTTGCAGACCATGTGGTACCGTCAAACTTATACTTGTTGCCGTACCAATCTGAAGGTGCGTTATCTACATCTTCATGTAAAGTTGCATTGCCACTGTTAAGATCACCTATATAAAAATCTACAGGGTCACTACCTACAGTGATTTTATCAGAAGCCATGCTGACTGCTTTATCGTCAGCGAGTAAGTATTTTGATATTTTAGTTGAGTTTTCTATTATTGTTTTTGCCATAATTTATCCTTTCACAATTAAATCAGTAGTTCCTATGGCTGTACCAGCAACAACAGAGGGAGAATCTGCAGTTTCTTTTACTGTTCCGTCTGTTTGTACAAAATATTGCTGTCCTATAGTGAGGTTTTGTAATACTCCACCAGTTGGGGCTAACGTGATACCTTTACCTTTATTGCTGTCACTACTATCTCTAAAAAATATAACAGATCTATTTTCATTACTATCAAAGGTAGCTGAATTATATAAAGTAGTTCCTTCATTAAAGGTAGTTGCAGAGGTAAACGAAATAGACGTATCCGAAACGGTTCCTAAAACATATTTTCCATAATCGTTGTCATCATCATCATAATAAGCGATAACTGCTTTATTTACATTACTATCAAAAGTAATTGCTATATCTTCTGTACCAGCAGCTTCAAATACTGCGGCAGAACCAAAACTTATGGAGGTTCCGCTTACAGTTCCTACGATAGCCGTACCATGTCCACTGTTGCTCGCATCCCTATAGGAAATAATTACTTTATTGTTTGAACTGTCAAAAACTATGCCTACATTTGTTGTACTGCCAGACTCAAACACCACTGCTGTTCCGAAACTTATATCTGTGCCAGATATTGTACCGACAATAGCTGTGCCATAACTACTATTTCCTGCATCATGGTACGCAACGACTACTTTGTTATTACTACTATCAAACGCACATTCAATATGTTGGGTGTCTGCACTTTCAAAAGTTACTTCTGTGCCAAAAGTTATAGATGTGCCTGATACAGTGCCTACTCTTGACTTGCCATGCCCGCCACCTGAGTATAAATCTCTATATACGATAGCAACTTTATTACTATTAGTATCAAAAGTAGCTGCATTATTGCTAGTGCCACTAGAGGAATCATATGTGGCAGCAGTGCCGAAACTGATTGAGTTGTTAGATGGATCTACAGTTCCTACACTCGCTTGGCTTATTTCACTAGAGGCTTGGTTAGTATAGACAACAACAACTTTATTATTACTACTGTCAAAAGTTGCACCAAAGGCAAGGAGATTTGCACTTTGGATAACTACCGGAGTGCCGAATGTAATAGTTGAACCACTTACTGACCCAACACAAGCAGTCCCATAAGATGAGTTGTTTACATCTTGATAAAAAACAACTACCCTATTATTAGAACTATCAAATGTTGCAAAAGTACCCTCACCGCCTTCGCCCACTTCGCCAGTTTCAAAAACAGTTTCTGATCCAAGCACATCAGAAGTATTAGGTGTCTGTATACTTCTAGCTATACTGTTAGCACTCTGTATTGTGGCTACTGCACCATCTGCAACAGCATCTTTTGCAAAGCCTATAAAGTTTTCTGATGTAAGGTTTGCACTTGATGGGTTATAAACTATTGCAGAAAGATTATTTGATGGAGCAAATCCAGCAACAATCTTTTCATCATTGACTGTAGTTCCATAAATAAAAGTAACTGCTGTAGAATCAAGTTCTGTTGAAGAACCAAAAGTAATAGTAGTCCCTGATGTTGATCCTTTTATTGCAGCAGGTTTAAGATCATCATTTAAATAAGCAACAACAAAATCATTTTCAGTAAACTTTGTTACAGAGGGCCATACATTACTTTCATCACTGGCTCTAAATACTACAGGTGACCCTAAAGTTATGCTAGTGCCTGATACCGTTCCCGCGATAGCTGTAGCATAGTTGTTTCCAGTTCTATCATCATTGTAGGCTATGACAAACTTGGTATCACTTAATGCTGCAAGTGAATGCCTTATAACTCTACTGGCATCATACTGTACAGCAGATCCGAATGATATAGAAGTACCCGATACTGTGCCTACAATAACTTCGCCATCTTCTGGTGGAGAGCTCGGAGTATCTGAATAAGCTATAACAATTTTAGTTGAACTTAATGCACCTATTGAAGCATACTTAGAAGAGTTTGCTGTAGCAAAAGTTGCAGGAGAACCAAAAGACAAACTTGTACCTGATACTGTTCCTACGATTGCTTTAGCTTTACTGCTATCAGAGGCGTCTTCAAAAGCAATTACAAATGTTGTGTCAGTTAAACGAGCAGCATTACCAAAGTCGTTCATGCTTGTTTGACCTGCTTCAAACTCAGCAACGCTTCCATAAGTAATACTGTTATCTGATGCGTCTACTGTGCCAAGCCTAGCCTTACCTTTATTTGAGTCACCACTATCTCTATATACAATTACAAACGTGGTGGAAGTTAAGCCAAGCACATCAAAGTTTTCATACTGTGCGTGTGATGTAGAAGATGCACTGCCATAAGAAATAGATGAACCTGAGACTACACCTACTATTGCTGTTCCATAATAACTATTATCTTGATCACGAGCAAAACCAACAAATTTTGAAACTCCGGGCAATCCTGTTAAATAAGGCCCACCGACGTTACTATTGAAACCCATATCAGCTACACTGCCAATACTAGCAGAGGAAATAGCCGTGGTAGCAACCGTACCATCAGAGTTAATTATAACTGGCTTACCTGCCGTTATAGCACCATCAGCAGTTGCTACTACCTCTGAGTCAGAAGCTATATTTCCAACAACCCTCATTTACATCCCTTACGACAGTTCTTCGTATGTGATTGTATATGTTAAATCGTTAGCTACACTTGCAGTAACACCAAGGGATGTATCTTCTTCTAAATACATTCCAACATCTTTATCTATTGCTATTAAAAATGAGTTAGGTGCTACAGACACTGCATTTGCATACACGACTGCTGTACCTCCTATATCATCTTGTGGGTATATACCTATAGTTATTGTAGCTGATGCTGAAGCATCCACATTTGATATTACTAAACTGTTTACTTTCATTACTTTACCAGAAGAAGCAGGGTTATTTAAAGCATTAGTAGCTGCTGTAGATGAAAGTAAAGCTGTATCTGTCTTTGCCGTAATAGTGGCGACATTGACAATATTAGGTGCTGCCATTTTTTATATCCTCTCTGTTAACCGAAAACCATAGCCATTGCAATCGCTTTTCCTGTGCTTGCTTTACTGGTCACCGCATTTATTTCTGCTGCTGTAACAGTAACTAGAGTAGAACCTAATACTAATCCATTACTACCATCATGCGAAGCAATAGTAAAATTGTTTGTACCATCAGCTATGGTTGCATTTCCGCTAAATGTGGAATTTCCTGTTATAAGAAGAGTGTCTGTCCCATCTTCATCATACTCTATACTTACATCTTGATCATTACCAAATTTAATTTTCTTATCATCTGCAATGTAAACATCACCCCACTCTAAAGAAGTTGTCCCTATATCAGCTCCTCCAGAAGCATCAGGCACAAGAGCAGTTGAAGCAGTAATAGTTGTTCCAGAAATAGTACTTGCACCTGTAATAGCTCCTGCAACATCAAGCGTTCCTGCAACACTTAAATCGGTAAAAGCATCGTAAACAATACCACTAGCACCACCACCATCTGTAACAACTACCTTTACTTTGCCATTGGGGATAGTAACTGTCGCTCCACTGCCTTGTTTTATAATCGTAGAGTAAGGGCCACTAGAACCTGAATCTGTGGTAGCATTTTCAATTATCCATATTTTAGAAACAGTGTTCGGGGCAAGAGTAACTGTACAGTTTTGCCCTAATGCACCAGTAAGTTTAAGATAAAAGGATCTTACACCGTCAGAAACCGCATCTGCCATTGTAATCGTAGCTGTAGAAGCATCACTTAATGCTTCCGTGCCATAACCAAAAGCCTCACCTATCAGCTCTAAATTTGTGTTTGTTGCAGTTCCCCACGTTCCTGAACGCTCACCAGAACCTATTTCTTCTAAACGTAAATTATTTACATATGTACTCATTTTAACTCCTTATGCCGCTATTTCTTGCCAATTAGGATCTTGGTCTGGTACATTCAGCCCCCAAACAAAACCAACACCCACAACACCGACTGCCCCTGCGCTTGTGACATTTACAATATTTGCATCGCCAATCACAGTTACACCATTTACCAGACCTGTCATAGTGAGATCTGCAGTAGAAACTACAAAAGAAGTATCTGCACCTAAAATTTGAACTGAACCTACGCCACCTGTGCTTGGGATTCCAGTGATTGTTACTGCTGTGCCTCCTGCAGCTGCAACGGCTGTGGTTGCTCCAGTAGCGATAGGTATTATAGAGGAAGTAAAAATATTTGCTGTTCCACCCATACCACTATGATTAGAACAATAATAATATAATGTATCAGGTGCATCAAAAGGAACTACAAAGGTAACTGTTGCACCACCCGAACCAGCAGAACCCGAAACTGTAACTCCTGATGTATAAGCAGAACCACCCCCATGCGTCCCATCAGAAGTTGTAGAAAACTGTAGTGGGTGACCACTGACAGAACTATCTGAAACGTCAAAAACGTATGTTGCTCCTCTAGCTAAATAGAGTGTAGCTTGTTGAGTGCCATCAATAGCATACTTATTGCCGCTTCCTGTTGAAACAACTGTGACGGTTTTAGCTGTATCTAAATCAGCACCCCACGATTGCTCATTCCACGCCTGACTGAGACTTCCCCAACCTGTAAATGGAACAACTATATCGGTCATTTAGGCAATCCGTATTATCGCATTTGAAGCATCTGCTGTAGGAAACACAATAGTAAAATCCCCTGCACTAGCTGCTTTATCTGAACTAAAATCTAAAACAAGGACTGATGGATTACTTACAGAAATAGATGTAGTATTAGGAGTTGTATTATAAATCAAAGCTCCCCTAACACTAGATATTGTAACAGTAGAAAAAACTAAATCATCAAAATCTACAATAGCTGTTGTCCCTGTAGTAGAGGGGTCTACTGAGTTTAATGTTCCTCCCCCTGCAGAGTAATTAGTTCCAGTGACTTCATTACTGGTGGTGTAAGCTGTTGTTGCTGCCGTAAACGAGGCACTGTTAGTATACAATGCTAATTTGTACGTATCACCTGAAGCAGATGTATCAAAATCGTGTACGCCGAAGAGTAACTCTTTTTTGAAAGAGGTACACATAAAATTCCCACTAAACGCCATATTAGAGTCTCCTTATCAGTTCAGCTAGTTCTGGGTGTCCTGCGTCTACTAAAGCGTTAAAAACTGTCGTTCTATCACTTTGTACAGCTTGTTTCATGTAAGAGGCAATCACTTTTTCAATATGTGCAGCAAAGGCATGGGCTTGATCTCGTATTGCAGGTTCTGCTTTATCGGATACATAAACGAGTTTTTTTACACATCTTGCAGCTATTTCTTCGGGGCTTGCACCTCTATTATTAGTCGTATGCACCTCAACTTGAAAGTCGCTTGGTAAACTTAGAGTATCTGTAAACATTACGTTCTTTCTTTCTTAATATAACCTGCAGAATAATCATCTGTAACTTCTAATGCCTCGCCTAAATTTTTCAAGCGATTAATTGCTTCCCCATACCGTTGATTGTACATATTCATTACATCTTGCTCACCTTTCATAAAAAGGTAACACTCAGCAAGTGAAGCATATAAAAGAGCCACCTCAGCGTTTTCACTTAACCAACTATTTGTTGTATCTGCACCAACGGCAGTGATTACAGCAGTCGCACCACTTGTACCGCCTGTTATTGTTTCACCAACAGTATAATTTTGACTTGGTATGCCAACGGTCAAACTGGTAGCACTTTCAACGACCCCTATGGTTGAGCTTTGTCCGCTTGTACCGCCAGTGATAGTTTCACCAACAACAAATGTCCCTGATACTGTACTCAGAGTTAATAGATATAAACTTTGCGTTAAGCTGGTAGGTCTATGAAAATAACTTAGACTAACTGTATATGTCGCGTCGGGGGTGGGAGCTAGAATAAAATAGTTAGCATCAAATTGTCCATAGTATTTCGGGGTACCTGTTGCCGAAGCATTAGGATTGTATGATTGCACAAACTCAAGTTCTTTAAATTGTAAATACTCATACAAGCTATTGTTCGTAATACTTAGTGAGTGAGGTGATAAAAAATCACTAGGAACAGCTAGGTACTCACTTCCTAACAAAAGTGTTCCCGTCACATTTTTTTGAAATACGTTTAATTGAGTTGATTTTAAAATACGCTCTTCTGCTAAACGAATAAACATATCCATAGAATTAAGGAAAACTGTTTCTGTATTTTGCGTGTAGTTTTTGATAGCATCTTTGAGAGTACTGTATGTGAAACTCATGATACGACAACCTCCACTCTACCAATAGAAGTAATTGCATGTGTGGAAGCATTAGATAAAACAGGAAATGTTTTCTGCCCAACAAGAATATCTAAACCCTCAGCTCTATCTGGCCTTGGGTCGTATAAAGCCTCTGGCTCAAATGGTGGTGGTGGGGGTTCTAATTGTGGGTGTTTAGGCTCAAAACAATCTATACAAACTTTTAGCCCATTCCACTCTTTTTGTAAGGAGGTATATGGATACTCAAACCCACACCTATCACAAATCGCTCTTGCGTATTTTCCAGAAGCATACTTCATCTTATAAACGTATAATAATCACGGCTTGGGGTTAAACTTAAACTTGCTCTATCTCTATCTTCGGCTGCTGCTCGCTCAAACTCTTCTTCATATACAGCTTTCAAAAGCTGTGTTCTTTGTGGAGCACGTTTTAGGGAAATGTAATAAGCCAACCCTGCAGATAAGCAAGGGTAAAATCTAAATGGTACATCCACAGTATTTTGTGGGTTATCTACATCATCTATACGAGTGAGTTTATCATAAACTAATGTATAAGTATTATTATTTGGAGTAGGCCAAAGTTTAATTTCAGGAGTGATTAGCCTATCTACATAAAATTGTGTAGGGCGTGAGGTGCTGTTTTTATTAGAAATATTAATATAAGCATCTCTACTTATCCTACTTATAGCAACATCTGTTTGATCAGAACCAGTTCCTGTCCTAATTACTGCAGATAATACATCAATAGTAGATTGTATTGGCACTAATGAAATAGCAGAAGAAACTGTGGTGGTAGCTGAACTCGTACCTCCTGTTATTGTTTCTGATGCTGAAAAAGTTCCCTCTGGCACTGTGATATCTATTGCGGTAGAAGAGCGGATGCTAGTTATACTTGCCGTAGCTCCGCTCGTACCACCTGTTATAGTTTCTCCTACCGAAAATGAACCACTGGCTGCAACTGTCATAGTAAGTGTTCCAGCAGGGTATATAGCTACACCTGAGGCTAGAGGTAACGTAGCCTGCTCTATTGTCCACCTATTAAGACCACGGTTAGCCCAATCAGCAAACAATAAATTCAGAGATCTACGCGCACTCGTAAGATCATAACCTGTACGCACTTCGAGGCCGCATCTTTCAAATGCTTCCTCGACGTACTCAGCTACATCAAGTTCAAAATCGGTAGAACCAGAAACTGCCATAAATTACACCTTAACTGTAAGGGCCTTTGACTACACCGCCTTTAGCCATCTTTTTAACACGACCTCCACGGCTCATCTTTTTAGGCATGGAAACCTTGCCACCATTACGCATTTTCATCATGGAGACTTTACCGCCACGCTTCATTTTCTTAGGCATAGATACTTTACCGCCCATCATCATTTTCTTTGGTTTTTTCACTTCTCCGCCCTCTCTTTTTTTGATTGGTTTTTTCTTTGGTTTAGGTGGTGTGTCTTCTTTCACAGGCCCATTTCGTTTAGCTTGCTTGCGTAGATATTCAGCTGTTTCGGGGTCTTCACCCCTACGTACTTTTTCGCCAAGCTCTTTCATATCTCTACGAAACCTTGCCTCTTTAGCATCTCTAGGCTTGGGTGGTTTTTTTGCTGGTTTTTTTGCCATTATGTCCTCCTTCTTCTGATGGCTGCAAATGCACCTTTTTTAGGAGCACCCTTTTGTCCCACTTTACGCATTTTTTCGCCACTTCCTGCAGCGATACGTTTCCTTTTTGCGTTGAGATTAGCATAAAGTCCAGGAGGTTTTTTCCTACCTACTTTTCTAATTTGTTTTGACATTTGACTCCTCGATATTGCCATGATCTATATCACCATGCCTTACAAGACCAATATCGCGCACTAAATTTATCTTTAGCTGTGGCACAATTATGTCTTGCTCGAAACGATTTTCTTCTAGCAGGTTGGTCTTTTTTAATACTCATGTTTGGGTCACCAAACCGCACTAATTTTACTTGATTACCTTTTTTAGCTAAAACAGCAGATTTTTTTGGCCCATTCGGGGTCTTTTTTGGTTTATTATATCCCGAAAAAGTCACACCACGGTAGGTAAGCCTACCAGATGGGCTTCTTTTGACATCTTTTGTTGTAGCCATAATAATCCCTACGCAAAGAATATCGTCAATGCAGTGATGTTTGTTGCGGTAGCAACATGGATATCGTCGGTGAACAGCACACCCTCATCTGGAATGTTTACAGAGTGTGTTTGACTTGCCGTAAAATCTAAATCAAGAAGGGTTGAACCTCCATTGCCATCAGAAAAAGTTAGCCGACCTGCTGTTCCTGCTACCAAAACCTGAACCTGACGCAACCGAGCGCGACCTGTAGAGGCCGCGCCTGTGCCTGTCAAGCGTTTGGCTCGTATATCTGAGTTTGCCATACGGAACTCTCCTTACGATGCGTCAGAGGAGCTAGAGATACCGAAAAATTTCAAAACAATTACTGTATCCCCTCCTGGATCACCAGAAACTACTATCTCAACTTCATCGGGGGTAGCACCACTTGCTGATGTCGTAAATCCTGACATGCCAAGAACACCATTACAACCAAAAAAGCCTTTGAAACCAGTAGAGTTTACTGCGGCAGAGATTCCATCTACAAAACCATCTGTATCAGCATCTGTGCCAATAT
>Ga0209645_1000184_pt1 | contig 32950 bp, 24 predicted proteins | sample ETNvirenome_6_30_FD_184070 | JGI IMG/M metagenome (GOLD analysis project Ga0209645, IMG submission 184070) | Marine viral communities from the Pacific Ocean - ETNP_6_30 (SPAdes) (version 2) | ecosystem: Environmental > Aquatic > Marine > Oceanic | place: Pacific Ocean | collected 2013-06-19
GCTTTTATTCTTTCTCTCTTTTTGCGTATGTTTTCGTATAAACTCATATTACCATTTTACTTTGTTAGCCCAGTAGGCTGCTGACATTTTACCTTTCCTTATATTCTTACCATGTCTTGCTTTAAAAGATTTACGTTTCATTTTCATTCTACGAGACTCACCTGCTTTTGGTTTGCCAGCTGTTTTAGCTCCCTTTTGACCAAACCTAATAATTTTTACTTTGTCTCCTTTTTTAGCTAAAACAATGTGGCTTTTTTTAGGGTGGCTAGGAGTTCTTTTGGGTTTATTAAAACCTGCAAAGGTTTCCCCTCTATACTTTATTTTCCCTGAGGCAAGTCTTTTAAACTTCTTTGCCATCTTAATCTACATTAGGGTCGTCTGCTCTTAAACCTCTACGCACAGGTTTTTTCTTTTTAGGGGTTTTTTGTTTGCTTTTGCTCATTGCTTCAACCGCATCTATTTCAGAAAGACTTTGTTTCCCTTGCTTACCCCCCATTTCAAAAGGTAAGTTTTTCTTCTTAATCTTCATAGAACGTGGATCTCTTGGCCCACGAAATTGGTCAGACTTTTCGTTCTTACGGATCTTTTTTGCTATCTGTTTTTTCTTTTTAGCATCTCTTAATGCTTTTTTTAAAACTCTTTTTGCTCCTTTTAATTCGGCCATACATTAAATATATACTATTTTTTCATTCAGACAATCGCTTGTTTTCAATGCTGACCCACGTACTATCCTCTGCTAAAGAATGTGCTTTCATGTCATTATGACAATAACCCCACTTTTTTAAGTGATAAGTGGCTTTTTCTATACCCTCCCTGTATAGAGAGCACCTTATCCTCATTCGGATAAGGTCTAAACTTTTCTCTCTATACAGTTGCTCCCAATCTGGGGAGGACATGTCTACTCCTTTATATCTACTCCGATGCAGAATTTAGGAGGAAGTACTTTAGCTTGGACCTCTAAAGCTACCTTTACAGGCTCTCCACTTCCATTATCTGTAAACGGAACGTTAATCCCAGCTCCAGTGTTCAATGTGCTACATGAAACACCACAGAGCAGTACAGGAATGACACATACAATTAATGCGATCTTATTCATATCTTTGTTTTGTTTGTTTTTTTAGTTACCCCCAAGGGCTGCTTCAATCGCAGAAGCAAAGTCTAAATCTGTGCTTGGTTTATTACTACTTGCTTGACCAGAGACTGTAGGTTCAGCAGCTTCAAAATCAGCTAACCTATCTGTTAATGAGTCGTTTTCTTTCATTGTCTGAAAATATTCTTTAACGATAGTAGGTAATAACTGTGCTGCTACAGAGTTATAAGCATAATCTACTGGGTGCACTACGTCAGGAGCTTGGGAATAGGCTTTCTCTTTTATAACGTTTTGATCTACTCCTTCTAAACCATTTAAAAATGGTAGCTTTTGCCACACTTTATCAATAACATTTTGAGTGACAGCTTGCCTATGTTTCAGCTCTTCAGCAGCTATTGCGTTTTGTCTCTCTTCTTGTAAAGCGTTTGCTTCTGCAAGAGCTTCTTCAGCGTTGTTGTGTAAGTCTTCTCTTTTCTGAAGAATAGGTTCTATATCTTCTACAGCCCTAAATACTCTCACTTTGTCTCTATCAGAAGCCCCGTAAAACAATTCAGATATACTTTCGTCTTGTTCTTCTGAAGTTTCTTTATCTAAAGCGTCTAAAATATTATCTGGGTCTACGTCATACTTTTCAGCTAATTCATTAAGAGTGGTAAATACTTTATCTAAAGGTTCAGTAACTGATTTAGTGTATGCTTCAGTTTGCTCAAGGTTTTCAAAAGCTTGAACTCTTTCATACTCTTCAATTTTTTCCTTCATCTGAGCCATGTCTTCGGATTCAGTCAACCCCTTCATCTCAGATATTTGTTTTTCTTGTTCTTTTACAGTTTGCTGGAGTTGCTCTAACTCAGATCTATTTGACTTTAATTCTGTCTTTAACTGTTTAAATCGATTAGCTGCTTTAGGTGTCCACTCATCTCCAACTTCTTCTGTTAAAGTATCTAAAGGATCTTTCTCTTCAGAGCCCTCCTCTTTTGTCTCAGGTTCTGATGACTCTTCCTTATCAGCCAAGGGAGGATCTTCGGTCTGTGTCTCCTCTGGTTTAAGCTCAGGCTCCTCCGTAGTAGTCTCTTCTGTCTGTGTTTCAGCGGGTTCAGCGGGTGGGTTTAAAGCATTCTCGATAGCCTCAAAAAAAGAGGTATCCCCTGCTTCCATCGGCTGTGCTGGGACATCTTCTATTGTAGTAGGCCCGTCTATAGTGGTGGTGTCTGAATGTGTTTCCATTCTTCGTGTGCTTCTATTTTAGTTTCTGTTCTGTATCTCGTTAATTTATGGAGATCATTGAAAGCGTCACGATACCCTGCGTACCAAGCATAACGTTGACTAGTTGAAACGGCATCGTCTCCGATTCCTCCGTTTGAGGGACCTGCAATCTCTTTGAGGACAGCAATTGCCGTTTGTAAAGCCTCAGATTCCAAGACTTTTCGTAATTCATCAACTTTTTGGGCATCCTTAAACCATAAGTCTAATGGTATCGGAAGGGAAATTATTTTTTTAGATGTTACCTTTTTATTAGCCACTTATGACTTATGACATATCTTGTTGCATTTTCAAGACATTTTCTGCATCTCTCATAGCTTGCTCTTGCTCAAACTTAGCTTTCTTGAGCTCTAAGTCCAAATTAGCTTTCTCACGAGCCATTTGCATCTTCAATTGGTGCTCCTGAAGCTTGGCATTCATTTCTCCTCCCCCATCTTGTTCTTGGGATTGCCCCTGTGCAGCATCTCTCTGCATCTTCTGAACCTGCTTAGAAGTGTTATTTATCATTTCTTCTGCAAACTGAAGTACTTGTTTAACTTCCCCTACCAATCCTTGCGACGCAGGGTCTCCTGCAATCTGCTGTAATGTCTCTGATATGTGCTGGTAGAAAGCTTGTAACGCAGGTAATGCTTGTACAGGATCCGCTGCCCCAGCATTTAACTGCTCAATCAATTGCATCAACGCAGGAGCGTGGACTTGTAAGTGAGCTCCATGCATTTCCGTAGAAAGAACAGGTATTGGGTCTCCATCAGAAAGCTGTTGGTTCTCAAGGAAAGCTATCTTGTTGTCCACAGTCTGCCTGTCTTCCGCTAAGTTTGGAGCGTACCTATCTGCGAGGTCGTGACCCACACGAGTAGCCACAATATCACGAGTAAGATTTTTACGACCAACTTCATCAAAAGAACCTGAAATAGCTTGTAACTCTCGAAGAGCTACTAACCTGTTTGCATAAGAACCATTTCCTATAGACCTGACAGCTTTTGTTCTTTCTAGGTCTAAACTCTTTACAAACTCAATGGGCACTCCTCTGCGTTCACAGCGAGTATAAAAATCCCTAAGGTCTGCATCTATCTTGTTACTTGTAACAACTCTCCTGACTATTTCTTTCAAGAGCCTGTTCCATGATGCATAAAACAAGTTTAAGGATGCACCAGACAGTCTAGTCTGTACATCCATGTCAGCTACGACTTGCATCTGATTTCTGTACGGTGAACCCTGTTGAGACCCATAAGTGCTCACTGTATCAGTGTTCATTGCCAACTGATTGGATATATCGTTCAGTGCTGGTTGTACAGCAGTACTAAGATTAGGTGATGCCTTCTCAATTATATTGACATTGGGGGAGAGCACGGCATATGCTCCATAGTAAGTGAACCCTAATTCATCTAACGCCCTCTGGCTCTCTGGCTGGATCATAACTGCCGAGCCCAACATGGCTCCATCCACCATCTGACAACGTAGTCGATTACTTGTCTGAATGTGGTTGAATATCCTATGCCCTAACCCCCTGATAGAATGGTATGTACCATTACTACCTGTTCCATATGTGAACAAAACATACGCCTGTTCAGGTTTATCATACCTGCTCAGTCTTTGGTACATGAAACTCTTAGGTGATTCTTCTGCCGAAATATAATGGCTAACTGAACCATCCATCTCACGTACCCAAAAATGCAATACTGCTACAGAAGGGTTTTGATGGCCTTCGTAAATATCATTGTTTTTTAACTCTTTCTGTAACTCTTCCCACTCATAGGAAGAACTATATGATGAACCCACTGTTCTTTTTGAAGAAGTCGTAGCATTCTTTAAAATAACTCGCTTAACTTCTTCTACGTCCCACCCCACCTTAGCTGCTGCTTCAGGGTTTTTGATAAATGCAAATAACTCGTGCAGCAAATACTTGCGTCTGCCTACGGCTACATCTATGCAGTTTTCATTAGCGGGTGTTTGTCTAGGAATTAAAATGTCAGCAAATGAACCTATTTTGAAACGCCATTCATCAGGGTTGTCAAAATACGAAAAAGCAACTCCGTGTTTTATGAATGTCGTACAAAGTCTGAGATAGTTACTATGAAACTCAGGCCAGCTTCTCAAGAGGTGGGTTATCTCTTCAGAAACAACATCCTCAAAGTACCCTATTTCAGACGGGTCTCCCATAGTCCCTTTGACCTCTACTAGTTTCTCAAGGGAAGAGTACAAATCTACATACGCAGAAAGCGAAACATCCAGTAATCTCTGGGCTTCTCCAAAATTCAAATTAGTTTTAAGTCCCTGCCCACTCGCATTTAACTGTGATTGACTATAAGGGTTAGCCCCGTCAAACATAGCATCTACTCTGGCTCTGTTTACAGCTGACTTTTCATCCGCTTTTAACAAACCTTGAAAAATAGAAAGTGCACTTTTAACGTCTTTAAGACGAGACTCAACAGGCTTACCTGTTTCATCTAATGATCCTAAATCGTTCAAAGCCTCGATATCGTATTTTGAAGACATATAATAGACAAATTTAGTTCTAAATATTAGAACCATCAAGGGCTAATAATTCCACGTAGCCTTCATCAAGTCGTCCACCTTCAATGTTTTACGATCCCCCGAAAAGTCGTGCAGGGTCACGTAGGGGGTTTCACGAATGTATCGTTGCTTCACCATAAAACATTCGTTGGCTCCTTTGCCTCTTTTTGGAGGGTCTACACAAAACACGGCTCCGTAGTCAGTGATAGCGTAACGGGGCCAGTAAGGTATTGCTTTAGCACCTAAAGATTCTGTTATTTGTTCAGAAGTTAAATACTGCCCTCCCACAAAAGTATCCTCCGATACCTTAGCCACTTTCAAATATCTCCTGCTTCCGTTATCGCAGTAGAGGTTTACATAAGGTTCGTTGTTCTTATACGAAGGTTTCAGTTTCCTTCCGTTATGATAAATATGATTATTTTCATCTATCTCGTATTTCGTTGCGTATGGTACTTGTTTTTTCATGTTTCCGTAGGGGTACCCCCTTATTATAAATATTCTTCTTAGGTCTCTCACATTTTCTACTGTTCAGTAGAAAGTGCGAGCAGTATATATTAAAGGTTTTTAGGCTACCCCCCTCTCTATCTCTGACGATTATCACGGCTCCCTTAGTATTGCAAACATTATATTTAAATATTACTTACATACCTTACCAAAACTAACCGCTCATTTAGAGGCATATCCGTTATGAGCGGTACTGTTTTTGAGCGGTCGCTCATTAAAACCGCCTATACGTCTAGCAAAACACTGGGATTTTTCATAAATTTTTTCACAAACCCTGAGATATATAAGAGGCTGCCACCCAAAAACACCACCCCCCACCCGTGGCGTACCTAATAACCTATAACTTCCTACAATCTAGCTAATGTTTAGTTGGTGATATGGCTTAACCTACTGAGGATCAATGGATAGTGCACACTGAGCAATTAATCCTGTCCAGTATTCAGTGTAAATGGTTCAATGTTCGAATGAGCGGGCAGGCTATGTGGGATCAACTGAGCCGATCCGCATTGATACATACCAATCTGAACACCTGTACTCTGAACACTGAGCATTGAATCCTGTACAGTTAATCACCCTTCATGAAAGGTTATCAATACGCAGCTAATATATTTATCTAAATAAATGTTGAGATATACAGCTGAGAATGTAAAATGGGCACGGGATAAACCCGCATTTAAAAATGAAAAACGATACAAAGAAAATAATAGGAGCTCTCTTTGAGCTAATCAGCAGACTAATTGGCAGTGCATTCTTTATGGCACTTATGGCATTCTTATTTGGCATACTGGCACTCTTTGTCAGTATGATTGGGATACAATTAGTTTATGACACAGAGTACGTAGTATTCGGTAAGATTGTAATTGGTATATCAGCTGTACTCTTTTTAGTTGGTACAGGTATGATGGGTTGGATGACTCATTATGAAGTCACTGAAGATATTGCTGACTTTAAGAGAGCGATCAAACCCGCTGGCAAAACAAAGCCTGTACAGGAATCCGAAGTTAAGGTGTACGAAAGAATTCCTTCAAGTGATAGTCAGCTCGATTACTGCTTAGTCCCTGTCTCAGATTACGCACCCGCCCCTCAGTCCAATACAATCTACGTTTCAGGTACAACTACAATCAGCTAAGAATATGAAGAATATGGAATTACGATACAAAGTACATTTATCAGACAGGTGTCCTCTAGTTAATCTAGAGGACATTTTTGATTATTTAGATGAGGCTGAGTGCCACGTTATTAATACTGCACTTGAGTTCACTCGCACTAAGTCAGTGGTTGAAGGCCCCACATTATTGTTAGGTGATCTCACTTACTTCGACGTTCAGTATGTCATCGACTCTGCAAACGATATGATCGAAACAATCTTGAAAAGGAAGGGTGATCTGTATGCAGATTTTAAGAAAGTCTTTGATAGGTACTTCAATATCTTAGACCCTGAAAGCTGCTCTCGTTTTATCTGCGTCAAAGGTAACTATGATCGGATGCAAGGGGGCGATATGGACACTATATGGAACCTAGAAGATGCCGATTGGTTAGAACAGTTTCCTTCAGAGTTAATCCCTGAAAAGGAATGGAGGTCGAAAGAAAATAAGATTCCAGTACCAAAGTCAAAATGAACACTGGGCGTTGCACCCTGTATGACGCAGGGTGCATAGCTTGGTGGTTAAGGTGATCATCAAACAAAAATAACTAAACAACGAAAAATGAAATATTTAGAATCTGAAAACAAAGGGTTTGTCATAAACATTCAATTATCTGATGAACAATGGCAGCACCCATATTTAGTTCATCTAAGGACAGAACGATTAGACCCAGACACTGGAGATATGATTGATTTTGAAAGGTCAAGTTATCATCAGTTTGAGTCATATGAATTTGCATTCGATTATGCAAACAACCTTAAGCGGGACATGTTCTGTAGGTTAAAGGACACACCTGTAATCATCGAAGATGAGGTTTTAATGGATACAGTAAAGCATATCCCATATCCAATCAGGGAAGCCCGTAATGCACATGAAAGTAATTTATTGGCTTGGGTATGCCGACTAAAAGCGGGCAGTATTGTTGATGTTTATATTAATCAGGCTGACAGGGACGGCAGGGTATTGGCAGTGTTACCACCAAGGGGTAATAAGTATGGCAAGTTACCGAGAGTACTTATTGAGTATGTAATGCCAAGGGGCTCGACGGCATTAGTTACAATTGGGTGTGGCCCGTTATCATATGGAGGCCTTGCAAAGCATAAAGAGTGGATGCATGCCATTAAGACTCAGATGGGCTATGAGGGCCACACTGTTACAACTAAAGCTGAGGGCCGATACGGCAATGAGCGGGAAGGCACTATTGAGATATTGCCAATATGTGGACAGGCCCAAGGTGGAGCGACTTGGTGTTTCCCTGTTAACCCACCAATCTACTTAGGTGGTAACGGCACTGAGGGTAATGATAATAGAGAACAGGTATACCCAATAACTAATAGAAAGTATCGCAATATCGATTATGGAGATTGGGGCTTCCAATTTACTAGACCTAATTGGGATTCAACCAACCGAGATTTAAACCCTTGGGTAGCGAGATCACAAGATTTTGTGTCCTGAGTCCTGAGCATTGCACCCTGTATGACGCAGGGTGCATAGCTCGGTGCTTAAGATGAGTACTGATAAACAAACAACGAAAAACAAAATATATAAAATGGATACATTAGAAATAACACCCGCAAGAGAGCAGTCAGTCTTAACCGCTCAGAGTTCAAGTCTAGCAGCTGCTGACAGATCCTTTGATCAGGTCTTAAGGCAGATCAGCAGACCGAGACAGGACATAGTCACACCTATGAGAGGTATGCAGTTCAAGTGGGATGATAGCGTTGGTCAGACTGGCCGATACCTAATCGAGCTTCACAATAAATCTCGGTTTGAGTTTTCATTCCCAACTAACAAATACTTCAACGAGCAAATGTACTCTCGTTTAGCTAAGGGTCTTAAACCTTACGCTGACTTTATGCAGTCCAACGGGCAGCGAGATCTATTGCTAGAAAATGTGAATAGGCAGCTACAAAGTGACGATAGAAAGTCATTGGTAAGAGCCCAAGAAAATGCCAATGGTTTGTACATAGCCAAAGCATTGGTCAGTGATATGTACAAGCCAATTGATGATGATGTAATACTGGATGCTATCCTACCAATGATTGATGGGAAGGATTCAATATACAAAGTTATTGGAGGCCGTGTTGGTATGGAAAAAACACATCTTAAGATTGTATCTAAAGACCCTGTATTTGATATTGGCGATAGACCAATCCACTTGGGGGCTTTGTACATTAACTCAGGGGTTGGTGCTAGTAGGTTTAAATACCTACTTTTTATCTGCGATGCTTTTTGCACTAATGGTATCATCTTTAACCAGAGGACTCAGTTTGAACTTTCGCACACTCACAAGGGTGCAAGGTACTCTAAAGAGTTTGGCAAATTGATGGGCGATACTTTTAAGCGAGAGGAGCTGAGGGCTATACAGTCTATGGTTAAAGAAACAACCGCTGCTGCACTTGATCCCGCTCGACATGCAGAGTTTAAAGAGCTTTTAGAAGCCAGTGCTAAGAGACCTGTAACAGGTGACACTGCTGAGGTTATCAATAGACTCGGTAAAGGTATCAAGTTATCAGCGTTGGAGGCTAAATTGGCAACGATAGCAATTAGAGACAATGAGCATAATCAGTACGGAGTGCAGGCAGGGTTAACTCGTATGGCTCAGGAACTAGATTCATACGACCGCAGGTTGGAAATCGAATCCTTAGCGGGCAGCATTCTTACTATGAGTAAAGAACGTTGGGAAACAATTGCAGCAACTGTTAAGTCTGATCAAGTCGAGCTTGCAAGTTAATGGCCAGATCAGGAAGTTATCTAATTAGGAATGGGGGCAAGTGGGCTTTAGTTAGCCGACTTAGCCCCTCTTTCGAGATCCCCTTTGAGTCCCGTAAGGAAGCCCTTCATTATGCCAAGGCGATTGGATGGCGGGTAATGCGTAGGCCAGATTGGGACAGGGTGAAAGCTATATCCTCAGACCTTACTGTATCTGATATTGTCAGCCCTCTCACTAATGATGAGAGATTGATTGTCAGATCAGGTCTTAAGAAAATTCAAAGATTAAGGAAGCTCAGGCATTCCTTACGCTTGTTGGGCTTAGGTTTTTTGATTACTCCTAAGATTAAGAAATTAACAACTGATTTGAAAAAATGGTTATGAAAAAATTAAAACTATACAAGTTCACTTTCTATGGGGCCCCTTCGCATTATATGGATAAGGAACCAAGTAAAGAGGACATACTCAGTGAAATTGAGGAGCACTTATCTTATGCTCAAAATCTAAATCAAATTACTACAGTGACGGCCACTGAGCAGTCGACTAAAAAGTAAATAGACTGCACACTGAACACTGAATAATGAAAGGGGCATCCTGTACAGGGTGTCCCTTTTTTTGTGTTTTTAAAGGCCCTCAGAATCGCTTGTATGAAATAACACTGGGTCATAGGCCAGTACAGGCTATCCTCAGGGCCTTTAAAAATGCCTTAGAATCGCCTTTAATAATATTTACCTAATAGTTTATTAATAATAGCGAAAGCGATTCCTGAGCGAACCTCGGCGCAAACAGGGTTTTGAAAAAAATTTTGTGGGTAGTTCTTATGTTAAGTTAATCCCACCCCAAAATGTAAATGTATTTAAGGAGATGGGTTATCTTTTGGGGTTGCATATAATTTTTATAAAGATTAGAGTTTTGTATGCAAATAATTAGGGAAGTATATCCAAACGACTTGCCATTCATGTTGGAAGGTGTGTTAGACAATGAAGGTGCTATCGAACCTGAGTCCGTGAAGATGTACCCTATAATCCACCCGCCTCAAATGCCCGCCTTCATAGGGGAACCTATGCAGTTAAGAGATAATAAACTAGCCGAAAGGTTAAACTTTATTTTATTTAAACAAAATGATACTACATAAAAAGACCTCGTCAGAACATATATTAAATGCCCTTTCTAGCGTTTCGGGATACACCACAAAAGAATTACAAAGTAGCACAAGAGACGCAGCTATCTGTCAGTGGAGGCACTTAGGAATGTACGCTGCCCGATTGAAAGGATACACTTTAGTAGAAGTAGGTAAGATGTTTAACAGGCATTTTTCAACAGTAATCATGGCGGAGAAAAAAGTACTAGAGCACTCGGATAAAATAGACGGGGCTCTTCAGTCTTTAAATACTCAAATAAATAAATATGAAAACAGCAGTAAAACCTAATGCGACACGAGAAGTATTAATAAAGTTAGAAAGACCTGAGACAGGGCCTTATCAAGCTATTTGCATGTACGCAAAGCAGGGAGGAGAAGAGATGTTTACAGTGGTAGGCCATTCAACAGACCCAGTTTTCGATGTAGTAGTGTACCAAGGGCCTAGCAAAAACGAAGCGATCACCCGATTTTATGAGATGGTTTTGAATGAAGATAAAAATAATTCAAATAATCTTGACGACGAGCTTTAATAATATATCTTCGATTTGCTTATTATATTGATGTGACATACAGAGGGGCTTAAACGTGCCCCCCTCACGGAGTTAGGATGGTTTAATCGTTGTTCAACCTTTCTCTGTGATGAACCCTGTACACTGTATCATGATCTATGAGGGGTTTTTAAATACAGTGTATGGGGTTCTACTCTTTAAGATATATTCTTCGTTCTCCTCCAAATATTCCTTTATATATTCTTTCAACGTCTTTAGATCTTCCTCTGCTTTTCTTTTTAAGAGTATCTAAAAAGCTTTTGTTTTCTCTTAAGAATTGTTTCTCAGTGATGTACCCCTTTTTAACAATATCTATTAAGCTTTTCCTAATCCCAGCGTCTTTCATTATATCCTCTACAGTATTTTCACCGAGTTCTTTTTGGTATGCGTCGTAAGCATTTCTAGCATCTCTTAATCCTTCAACCATCCCTTCTTTCTCAAGCTCTATCATTTCTTTTACAGAATCAGGTGAAAACCCTTTAGAAGTTTGTAACAGTTTCTTTTTCCTAGCTTGCTCAAAGTACACTCCTTCTTTGATATCCTCGAACCTTCTTCTGGCGTTGCCTTCTACGTTCATGGGATAAAGTTTAAAGGGCAGTAAGTGTTTTACTATTTCTCCTAAAGGCCCATAAGAATTTAAATTAGTACCAAATATTTTTCTTATGTCTTCGTCTTTTATATTTTTAAAGTCTCCTTCAATGGCCTCTAAAGATCTGTTGGCAGCTAATATTGTAGGAGGGGCTACCCCTTTCTCCCAAATATAATTGAGTTGAGTAGCTAATTTATTAGGTGTGTAGTCCCCAACAATTTTCAGACCTGAGTTAGCATCTGTGTTATTAAAGACATCTGCGACAGCAGAGAATAAAATTTGAGGGTTTAAGAAAGTAGCTGATAGATAGCTTATTGTCATATCTCTTATAGCCTTTGAAGGTTCCCCTCGGTAAAGGTTTTCTAATCCCCTTGTAAGAGAGTCGAGTATAGGAGACATAGGGTGGACATAAGTTAGACTTGTAGTTACTGGCTTATCTTCGCTATCTCTAAAGTAGAATAAGTTTTGAACCCTTGACCACTCAGGAGAACCCAACCTATAATTTTTGTCTTCCTCATCAGAAACATTAGCAAGTAATAACTGAGACATCTTTGGAAGCATCATGTAATAAACAAAGTTCCATTTAAAATAACCGTTTCTTCTTTGGGTTCCCCTTTCTCTGATCACAGGATTAGAACTCATTCTTTCTGTAAGGGCTTGCCTTGGAATATTAGTTAATATCCTTGGGTTCTCAGCCATAAACCTAGCAAACGGAGCAGCTATTATTCTAATTACAGGCGTTTCAGTTATCCACTTTATGATAGGAGCCCCCTGACTTCTAGACTGTTGTGTCTTAAGAATAATTTCAGCAGCTAAAGAATCTATCTGTGCATTAGAAAGATCCCTATACATATCGTCTCTATTACTTGTAATAGAATCTTCTCTAGCTGCTTCGATGTAAGATTTCTCATACTCAAATGCTCTGATTTTCATAGCATTATCTAATGCTAAAACAAGAGCCTGTGTCTTTTCTACCGCAAGACTACCTCCTTTTTTAGCAACTTTAAGAGACTTCAATATAGTCTTTTCTTGCAAGCTACCTTCAGGGAAGTATTTATTTAAAACTTTTTCAGAAAAGGTAGGCCCGTCTAACTCGTCCTGCTCAAGCTGGAGTTCTTCCATTTGACGTTTCGGATTGCCTTGGAATAAGTCAGCTAATAGAGCGTAGTCTACGCTTCCTTCTAGAACTCCCATAGCATCTAACTTAGCGTAGTAAGCCATAGTTTGTTTTTTAGCAGGTTTATTTCCTAAGTCCCATTGCCTTTTAATCTCTGTTCCCAACTCAGGAATGTACCCTCTAGTCGGCCTAAAGTTTGAAGAAGAGTGTCCGAAAGTAGGTATTCCATTTTGCCCTAAGAACACAACCGAACCTAAAAATTGTCTTGGGTAGAAAGGAATTGATCCTGCTGTTTTAGACAACAAGGTTAAACCTGTTATGTAGGCAGCTAAGTCCTCTACATTGTCTAGTAGTTTCTTATTTTCTATTGACTTCTCAGGTACAAGAATTTCTCTTAACTCTTTGGCTACTTCTTCTGGAGCTAATAAGTTTCCGTATTTCTCAACAGATCCGTCTTCTGTTTTAACCCTATAATTTATAAATGGGTTGGAGCTTGGCAACTTTCGTTTGCTCGGATCAATTGGGATACCTGAATCATCAAATTTGATTTGGAAATTTTCAGGGTTCTTTTCGTCAGGGTCCACATCGGGTCCATCCATTGAATCAGAAGTAACAACTTCTACCCATCCCTTGTACGGGCTTTCTTGGTTAAAAGATTCTGCTCTAGCAGTTTCTTCGGCCATCTTTTCTTGAGTGACTAGCCATCCTGCTTCCATCCCTACCCTAACCATGTGATCTCTTACCGCCATTTTAGAAGCTAAACTGCCTAAGTTTAATATAGTTCTATAAAGGATATCTATATTAGACTCTTCAGTAAATTCACCTAAAGCTAATCTCAAAGCTTTTGGTATTTCTTGTTGCCTTGCTTTTAAACTATTAACTTTATTCTTACCTGTGTAACTTATTAAAAATTCTTCAAGAGCTTTCTCTGCTAAGTTCTTAGCACTGGGATCATTTTCTAAAAAGTCTTTTGCTTCTTTCTTTGCTACATCTTTATCCTTGCCTTTCTCCTTCATTAGAAACTCAACTCTTTGAGACTCTATTTGAGTAGCAAAATAATCCAAAGCTATCTCTCTAGACTTATCGTGTACCTCTAGAGTCATAAATTCGTTTGTCCAGTCAGGCCGAGTGAAAGCTCTGTATTGTCTTGTTAAATAAATTTGAAGGTTCTTACCAATAATTAAGTCAACCTCAGGAGAAGTTACAGATAGTATTTTCCCTATTGTAAGAGACAACTCATCTGCTAATTTCCTTAAAGACACTATGTGGTTAGCTAGTTCAGGAGAATCTTCTCTAATTTGTTCAAGGGCTTTTACTTGTTTTTCTTTTTCTGATTCAATTTTTTGTTTACGAGCAATTTGTTTAGCTTTTTCCCTGTCGTTAAAGTTTTCAACATAAGCTTTTTTACGCTCCGCATTATCAAGCTCTTCGTTTTTACTTATTTCATTTAATTTATTTAAATACTTTTCTTCTATTTCATTTAAAGTTTCCTCTGAAGGAGACACATCTAAAGAACCTGTTGAGTCTACAATAGTTTGAGAAGGAATTTCCTTTCCTTGTTTTGTATAAACTTCGTCGAGTAATTTATCTGTTGTTGCTTTAAATTGAGCAACTTGTTTGCCTATAGTTCGTTTGAAAAAACTACTTCTTTCTAAATATTTTTTGATCTCTCTTTCTTGGGTGCCTAAGAATAGTTGGAAGAAAGGGTTTCCTTTTCTCCAATTCTCATGAGCTGTTGGGCTATATATTTTCCTTTGAATTGTTCTTAACGTAGCAGCAATAACATCTTCTGTTACTTCAGCAGCTCTGCCTATTATGTTAGTTCCCCCACTACCTTCTTGCCTTTCAGTATCCATTACAGGAATCTCAGCGGTAAGGATATTCATTAACTCCCCCCACGATTCAGTGATTTCTTTGTACTCAGGAGTCTCTGTAAGATCTTCAACGTGTATTGCTGTCTCTTGCTTTTCAGGAAAGAAATAATTTTTAATCTTTAAGTGTTCTCTTTCTAAGAAGGCAGGGTCTATCCCTGCTGCTTTTATTTGTTCTGTCCACACTTTAGAAGAACCACTCGGTGCCCATTTCTTGCCATCTTTTTTAAGGTCATACAAACCTAAGTTTTCTTCCTGTTCAGTTATTGTTTTATGGTATTCATAAAGAGGGTGCCTTTGACCAAGAATATTTTCTACTCTGTGGTATATAGCCTCTCTAATGGTGCCATCAATTACTTCTTTGTTCTCATCATTAGGGACTCTCTTTGATTCTACAACAAAAGGATGGGGATCCTCCAAAGCAGACATCAATAAAAACCGAGTTTGATTTTTCTCAATTACAACAAAGTCGTATTCAAAAGGCACATACTCTTTTCCTATCTGCTCGTCAGCTTCTCTTTCTTGATCAAGATGGGCAGCTAATCTAACTTTAGCTTTATCTAATTGTTCTTTCTTTTCTTTATAAGAGTCTTTGTTTAAAAGAGAATACCCTCCCTCAACAGCTTCTGCCGATACATATAAACTATACTTACCTAATTCCTTTCCTGCTAAAATTTTGTCAGCATCTTTAGGATTAACTCTTATACTTGAACCCTGTACACTGAACTCTGGATCACTGCCTAATGACCCAGCTAATCTTGGTTTATTTATTATAACAACAAGAGGGTTTACTTGAAGGGATTTTATTAATGGTTCTTTATTTACAATAACTGCATCAGGTAAAACTTCTTTAACAAATTGATTTAAACTTTCTTTGGTAAAACCTTTTTGAAAAGTTCCTTTGCTTGTTACAATTTCAGCAGGGCCCACTACAGTAGGTTCAGATTTAACTGAGAATACTTGAGACACTGACCTTGCTGTTATGATAGCGGTTCCTCCTTCTTTAAGTGCTGTGTAAATATCTTGCAGCAAATTAATTCTTTCATCTGCTGTTATGACATTCATAACAACATTGCTCACAATAAAATCTTGTGACTTAGGAGCTGGTTTATTTTTAAGGGACGGGGCAAAAGTTTTTTCATTTTCTTTATAGTAAGGCTCATAAGATTTAACCTGAAATAAAGAACTGTCTTTTGCAACGCTAGCAGCTTTTGCTTTTAGAGCTTCGGTACCGTACCCAAACCCTGAACCCCAATCTAATAAGTTATACTTAGTTATCTTTTCAGAAGAATCCTCTTGAGATATATCTTTTATAATTTCCCAAAATTTATCATAAGTGCCTACAGTGCTAGCTGCTTGCGTTTGGTTGCTATCCTCTTGAACTAAATTAAAATTCTTTTCTAAAAACTCTCTAGTTACTGGTGGTTTATCTAACCCGTAGTCTTTTGTCCTAATGCTTGAAAAAGAAGAATATTCAGAAGGCCCATATTTTTCTCTATCAATTTTTAATTGATTAGTTTCTTTTACTTTAGCAGCAGCTGTAAAACTATTTTTCCAATCAAACTGAACATCTCCTTTAATATTATCTGCTTTAGTAGCTACCTCTAAAGAAGTTTCAATAGCTGCCCCTAATAAAGAAGTTTCTATAGACTGCCCCCTTGAGGCTTGGCTTATAGAAAATGATGCAAGCATATCACTTATTAAACTTACAAAAGTATCCCAAAGGCTTTTTATTTCTCCTCCTTTGGTTTCAGTATTTGGAATAGACATTAACCATTTCTGAAACTCAGGGTTTGAAAATGTCTCTGTTACAAATTCATGTATGTTTCCAAGACCGTAAAAAGATATTTTTGATGCCTTGTCTGCTGAAGCTCCCTGCATTCCTTTAGTAACATAAAATGTTTTCTTAGAAGGTTTTTGCCCTTTCCTTGAGTAAAGAAATTCATCTCCATACTCAACAGCTTTTAAATAAACTTTAAGAAACTTTCTTATGTGCGGAGGTATTTGAGGATCTTCTGATCTTCGCTCGTAATATGTTTTTAACATCTTCCCTTTAATAGGAGGATTTAAATCGTATTGATAAAATTCACTCTGGGTAACTTGATGAAATATTTCGTGGATGATTGTTCTTGGCTCTACTCCACGGATAACATTTGCTTGTGCATAAGGGATTCTTCTTGAATTTAAAAACTTTTTTCCTACGCCATCAAAAAACAATCCTTCTTTAGGGAAGTTTTCAACGTTTGTCCAATTGATAACATTAATTAAACCTTGGTGTTTGTTTAAGTTTAAAACATCAGGATCGGTTTCGCCCTCTGCGTTGCTAAAATATTTTATAAATAAATTAAGTTTTTCTTTTTGATCACTGTTTAATACATCCAACTCTCCCCAGTTAGAAACGTCTGGTATAAGAGACCAAGGAGCATCTCTGTCTGCTTCATACTTCAATCCTTTGTATATTGCTTGCCAGTTTAAAATTACGTCTAAGGGAGAATTAAATTTAAACCGCAACCATTCTCCGTAACCAACTAATTCTTTTTGAACAAAAGATTCTGAATTAGGGAAACCCTCAGGCCTTTCTTCCATGCGTGTTCTTGAAAGGTGTATTCCGTTTTTAACACTAGAGTTACTTCTTTTTTTAGTAGGTTTATTATAAACTCTTACATTAAGCATTTTATCAGATAACACTTTTAATAGCGTTTCTGCTGTTTGCTTATAAGCACTGTCTTCTTGAGTATTAAAATTTTTATTTTTTATTATTTCTTGCAGTATTGATTTTACGTCAGTTTCTAACTTAGGAGCAATTGGTATCATAGAGCCAATTTCATACTTATCCTTTGCAGCCATATAAGGGTTCATCCGCTCCAGCATAGACCTCACATGCAATTTATATTCTTCATCAACCCCGTCTTGTTTGTATTGAATAGTATCCCTCAACGGAGCTAACCTGACACTTAAAGGAATCAAGCTACTTGTGTTTTGAGTTTTCCCCGTGTATACAAATGGGCCTTTTGTATCCTTTACAAGGTACTCCGAAACCTCCATATCAAGCCTGTCCTCAAAAATTATCTCAGTTCCTTCTTCATAAAAACTCTGTGCTATCTTTAAACCTGCCCTTGATATGTAGTAAGGTTGTGTGGTCCCTGCTTTAATAGCCACTAATAAAGAGCCGTCTTCTTTAACTCTTTCGGTTACACGAATATATTCTTGCAATCCTAAAGCAGCAGCTGCGTGTGAGAAATGAGCTTCTTGAAAAGAATATTTATTTGCAGGAGTTAATAAAAATTCTTTTTGCTTATCTTTTTCGTTTTCCTCAGATGGGTTCTTTATAATAGTGTACTCGCTTTCGGAAAGAAAACGGCCTTGTGAGCTTGCAAAGAAATTAAACGTATTAGGAATTTCACTTTCGGCTAAAGTAGCTGCCTCTTTTAAAAGAGAGTATATGTTTTCTTCGTAAGGATTTATTTCTCCTTCTATATTTTTAGAAGCCAAATCATCAAATGATTGGTCTAAGTTCTCCCATCGTACAGAACTAAATTGTTTTGGCTTCTCAATATTTTCTGTAACAGTAGTCGTAGATGCGTTACCCCAATCAGGTCTCCCCACCCCTATACCTCTGTTAGTATTAGCTGAGTCTATCAACTCTCCCATAGATAGAACTTCACTTTCAGGAGGCATGTTTGATTTAGACCTTTGTACAAAAGTAATAATACTTTCTTGAGCTTCTTCAAAAGTTAAGTCCCCGTCTTGGTAAGAGTTCCATATATCTGTAACTGCTCTAACATGATCGGCATTGCTTTTCCATTTTGGTTGGAAGAATTGTCTAACAGCTTCCCATGTAATAGATTGAATTTCCCTCGGTAAATATCTACCACCAGTTAATTCGTTTTCAAATTCTACAGATCTATATGCTTCTGCAAAAGCAGGGTATAATCCACTAAGACCCAAAACAGAATCTGCTGCGGTTCCTTTACCCCCAAAATTTTGAGTTACTTCAGTGCTATTACCACTAACGGGCTTAAGTAAAATAGCAGCAATTGCGTGGGTGTCCATTGTCACATGCCCGTCTTTGTTAGAGGGGTCTACAATGTTGTTGTAGAAAGATCTAACTTTATGCATAAGACCTAACTCATTAGATATGACAGACATATCTTGATCCCCAGCAGCATTTAAAATGTTAATAGATTTTTCTACAGTCCCATAACTACCCCAAGCAACAGACCGTGGCTTACCCTTGTCAGACATAGAAGATCTTTCTAAGATAGCTCCGTCTGGTCTTATAACATTGAATGTTTTGACATCCCTAAGATTTTTATTTGCAGCTGCTTCAGAAAACATACGGACAAAACGAGCTTGAAGAGCTTCTTTGCTATATGTTTTTTTCTTGCCTTTAAAATCAAAAGTTATTCCTTGTATGTCTTTTAGCTTTTTACCTTTAAGACCAAGGGTTAAAATTTTAGTATCCAATGCTAATTTGTCTTTTGATTTTTGACTGCTCCAATTATTAAATTGCAGAATACCATTTTCATCTACTACATGATTTCCTTGCTCATCATACACAGGAGTAGCATTTCCTTCATAAAAAGCATTACCTTCTTTGTCGTACTTAAGCTCTGGCTCTCCAGCTCTTTTAAGGAAATTAGCAGCCATCGATTTGTCAAACAAAGCAGATTGTTTTGTTTTATATATGTGCATTGTTCTCTCAGCGAGAGCTACATTCATATACCAATCTTTCTGAGGACTATTAACGGCTAATACTGCTGCTGCTTGTTCTATTGAAACTCCAAAAGTTTGAGCAAATCTGTTAGCAATTGTATTTGCCCCATCATACCACAAAGAAGCAAAAACCCTAAGGTCTTGAGGGAACGCTTTTATTAAAAGGCTTAGGTTTTTTGATGCTACTTCATTCAGAGTAGAATAAATTTCATCCGCCTTTTCAATAGGCATTGCCTTTTTCGATTGAGCTAAAGACTTAAGAGTTTCCCCAAACTTATTAGCTTTATTTCTTACTGTTACAGATGTCTTTTCTAATTCTTTTTCTTTGTTGTTTATTACCCTTCTCTGAACTATTAAATTTTTAGCTCCTACCCTAACAGGTTTTTTGTTTTCTACGTCTTGGGCTAACCCGTCTATAATAGAATCCACCTGTTCATTTGATAACTTAATACTAGATCTTGCTACCTTTGGTCTACTGTATTCCTTAAGGGAATCATCAAGTATCTTTTTATTAGCCTTGTTCTCTGCTTTTAAATTGTTAAGCCTAAGACGAGCACTTTTTATTTTTTCATTTATATCCTCCATTAAAGTAGCCATAGGGCTATCTTTAGATAAGACTTCTTTAACCTGTTCTTTTTGCTCTAATAGTAAATCTACTTTTTCTTTATTGTTAACAGCAGAAGCTTTTTTAATTGAAGCGTTAATTTTTTTAAGTTCTTTACTTATAGTAGCTTTTAAATTATTGCTAGCTCTTTTAAAAGAAGTTTGAAGTTTTTTAATGTCTGCATTTACTTTATCTACTTTTTTAGAAGACTCTTTAAATTGTTGCTTTGCTTCGTTAACTTCTTCTTTTCTTTGGGGCTTTAGCTGATCGGATTGTTCGTTTACTTTAAAAGTAATAAGATCGTTTTTTAATTTCTTTTTATTAAATGATATTTCTTGTTGGAGTTGTTGCTGCTTTAACTCTGCTTTATTTAAGGGATCTTTTGCTTTTCTTACCTTAGCAAGTAAAGGGTCAGAAGAATACTCACGAGCTATAATAGGAAAATTTAAAAGAATAAGAGCATTCTTTTTATATGCTTCAGGATTTGTTTTTAAATCAGCTAAAGTAACTTGATTGTCAGGGTTTACTCCTTCTCCTTCTTTACCCTTAGCCGAAGGGCTTCTAGTCCCCACCGTCCTGCCAGCAATAACAGATTTTTTTATTTCTTCAGGATCAATCTCTGATAACCATTCCTCTCTTTCCTCTTCTTCAGGGGGCACTGTACTAATATCATGCCCTATTTGACTCAGCTGTTTGCTATAAACCCCTAAGTCTATATCAGGTTCATCTAATAAAGAAGAATCTGGTTTTCTTCTAAACCCTTCTTTAGCAGCTTTATATTCTTTAGCTACTTTATGTACAGCTGCTGCAAAGTATGGCCCTAAAGCAGAATCTTTTGATAATTCGTTTTTTGCTTTTAGCCTTCCTATTAAAAAATTACTTATATACCTTCTGTATATTGAAAGAACTTTTGGGTTAGGTGTCTTATTACCATCTGCGTCTTCTCCTATTTTCAGCCAGTTATAATCTACTTCAGTAGCTCCCTCTCCCGAAATCAAAGAAACGTGTTTTCTTAATAACTCTTCAAATAAAAATTCTTCTAGTCCTTCTTTTATTAATTTATTCTTAACACTTACTTCTGCTCCCTGAGGTAAATCTAAGTATGCGTCTTGGCCCATTCTTAAAAAAGATATAACGCTTTCTAATGGGAACCCATTAATAGGTTTATTGTATTCCCTTGCCATTGTTATTAAAGCATTTGAACCTACTCTGTTTACATTAGTCAGTTCTTCTATAGCATTTCTTATTTCAGTATAAGTTAAACTCTCATAAGAAACTTGGTGTATAATTTCTTCATCTACTATTAATTTAATAATAGCTTTTCCAGCAGCAGGGGAATTTACTGATAGAATAGCTTTAACTGCTTGAGGGCTTAAACCTATTGTTTTTGTAACCCTATCAAACCACCCAATCGAACCGTCGTCCGAATTAAACTCATAGTAACCTCTTGATGCACGTAAAAGTTTTTTCTTAATAGAACTTCTTACTTTAGAGTAAAGGCGATCTATAGTTGATTTCGATTTAACTTTTGAATCAGGTGCTTGGTCTGTGTCTCCTTCTTCTACATCTATAGTACTCTCTCCCGCATCTTCTACATGTTCATCTGGGGAGGGAACTGAAGACTTGATAATATCAACCTCTGTTTCGTTAACTCTTTCGGGGGAGCTGTTGTCAGGGGTTGCATCAGGGGCAAACAATTCTTTGATAGGTTCTGAGAACAGGCTGACTGGTACTCCTTTAGGCTCTTCTAAAATAGCTTGTTCATCCTCTGGAGTTAACTCTCTACGGAAGATAGCTCTCTTAGGAACTGCATAAAGGAAAGGTGTTCCATTAATATCCTTTACTACAAAAGCTACGTTATCACCGTCAAAATTTCCTTCTACTATATTCCTAGAAAATAAAGGGTTGCCTAAAATAGCAGCTCTAAAAGCTGGCGTATCCTCATCTGCTTTAATATCGTTGATTTGAACAGGTTCAGAATCTACTGTAGATACGACAACTAATTTACTATTAGCATCTGATTCGTAATTTTCATTAGGGTCTATTAAAACTTTGTTAACCTTAATAGGGTTCAGCAAAAACTTATTGTTGTATTGAATGTATTTAATACTGTCTATTTGAAACTGAGCATCCGCTACAGTCATAGATTGTATAATAACAACTTCCCCTGTTTCTTCATTTATACCAGCTACAGTGTTTTCTTCTGAAGGCTGCTCTATATCAAAGTTGAGCGTTTTTATTTCTGCTAGATTTAAAGAACCTACTGTTGTGGTATTTAAAGTTGTAGGAATGTTTTCTTGGTTTTGAGTAACTCCATCAATACCTTCAATTCCTTTTTCTCCTACAGGGCCTTCAACTTCTTCAGAAGTAGCCTCATCTATTTTTGTGTTAAACTCCTCATCGGAAAGATTTTGTACATCTTCAAACCAACTGAAAGTAAGTTTTGCAGATATAGCTTCTATCTGTTTTCTAAGTTCTGGTCTGTACCCATCTTGTTGAGTTCTGATAGCAGCTCTTAAGTATTCTATTATATCAAAAAGTTTTTCCTGTACAGCTTTAGATAAAGCACCTCCTCTTCCTTTTCCTTCCCAAGCTGTTCTTTCTATTTGAACTGTAGATCCTTCTCCTTGTTCAAACTGAATTAAGTAATTAATTTGAGCAGCTCCTATTAAAGATTTTTCTTGTACTTCCTCCTCTAACCCTTCAGTAATAGGTTTGTCTAATAACAAAGAAGCTATTCTATCTTTTTCATACTGTGTCATCTCGTTGTACACAGCCATTCTTTTTTGTTTTATATAATTTTTTATACTAGTAGTACCTTTTTGATTTCCCTCCAAAGATAAAAACTCATCTCTACTGGAAGTAACCTCCATAGAAGTAGCCATTGATTCTATTAAAAGGCTCTTCATATATTGAACCCTTTTTGCTTTAGGCATAGAAGCAATTACTTCAGAAACATTTTTTGTATTAAATATAATAAAGATTTTCCCTTGCTCGTTTATTTCAATATAAAATTCATTGGAAGAATTTATTTGAAATTGTTGAGAGTCTACATTTTGGCCCACCCCTGCCTCTGCAAGTTGTTGCTCAGTAGGGTCAGCTACAACAGATATATTGTTTTGTTTGAAAGCAACAGCATTTCGTTTGGCAAAAGAACCTACAGCTTGCCCAACTCCTGCTGACTCTGCTAACACTTCATCTTCGGGTAGAAACCCATTTTCTATAAGAGGGCGTGATTCTTCTTTTTCTAAAAGTTCCCTAGACCCTTCTCTTTCAAGCCGACGGATTCTAACTCCTGACGCTTCAACTCTTTTAACGCTTGGGTCAGCAGTAAAAGCAACTAAAGTTTCTCCAGAATTTTCAACAGATGTATACTCAACTTTATAAATTACAGACCCATCCTCAGACTCCATCTCTGTAACTCCTACTATATTCTCAGCTAACACCCTGACAATTTCTTCTTCCTTTCTCAAGCCACTTATAGTTACGTCTGTAGTTGTAGACATATTAAAAGCACCCGCAGGAGCTACGGGGTCTTTAGTCACCCCAGCCATTAATTGTTTTCTGTTTTGTTCTAAAACTTCTGCGGTTAAAGGAGCCCCATACTCTCTAGCATTTTTTGCTTTTTCATTTAACTCTTCCGTTTTTTCCATTACCTCATCCACCACTTTCTTATATTCTTCCTCAGTAATTGAAGACATGTCAGGGCCTAAGCCTAATAATTTTCTTTTACCTGCTGCTGCAAGAGAAGCTCCTAAAGGTATTCCTCCCCCCATTATTCCTCCTAATATTCCTGCATGAACAAAAAGACCTATCCTGTCATTTAAACTAAGGCTTTTTTCTAAAGCCCAAGTGTCTACGTAACTTCCAATAAACTCATCTAACCCCTCTTCTATTGCTTCAGGCAACGCATACTTTAAAGCACCCCTTGGAATCTTCTTGAAAAGAGTACCCGCTATTCCTCTGGCTACTGCATTTTTTAAACCGTTTCTAGCTATAGTGCCACTAACCTCTGAAACCATTCTGTGTAATAAAGGGGTTCCATCTTTAGCTGTTGCCTTTGTTTGTAAACTCAATGCTCTATAAGCAGCATCAATATTTTTTGATCCTGTAACTTTACTTAGTTTAACAGCTCTCTTTAAAGCTAAGTCTTCCAAACCCCCTAGTCTAAGTAATTGAAATCCTCCTACGAGAGATCCTGTTATGGCCCCCCTTAGCAAACCTCCTGTTAATGCTTTTTTTCTTTTTTCTTCAGGAGTCATCCAGTCAGGGAGAGCATCGTATATAGTATAGTAAGACGAGCTTGCTGACCGAAGAGAAGAAGGAGCCGTTGCACTTAAAAGCATACGTCCTGTGTTGGTTAACTTCGTAGATTTTGACGAAGAAATAGCTATAAGATCATCGGCGAGTTTATTTATTACGTTTGTACTAGTTTTAGCTACAGGAGTAACTGTCCCACTTAAAATCAAATCTGCTGCTTTTGCTTTTGCTGCTCCTTTTTCTGTAATAATAAAAGAGTCTTTCAAAGCAACTGCTGCTGCTTTGCCCGATGTTACTTTATATCCTTGTTTAGTTAAATTTTTTAGAAGTATTTTACTCGTTCCTTTTTTAAGTAGCGTAGATAATCCTCCTGTTAACATTAAATCAAAACCAACTTCTCCTGATATAGCAGCAGCATCTATAGCGTACCCGCCTTTACCAAAAAGATTGGCTAACTTTTTCCTGTCTTGTATTTTTTTGCTAAAATATTCTGATGGGCCTTTACCTCCTATGCCGATCATATCGGTGACATTAAATAAAAACTTTAAGTTACCATCGATAATAGACTTCCCTCCTACTTCGAGAACTCCCATAAATTTACTGTAGTGATCTCCATCAGCTAAAAAGTCATCCATAACTTCGTAACCTTCTCTTGGCTTACCACTCTTTATTTCTTCTTCAAAAAAGTCTTCCCAGTCTGAGCCTACTCCTCGCCCTAATTTTCCACCTACTTCTGTAACTAACCTAACGTGTTCCTTAAAATTATTTTTTAAGAAATCCGTTCTTTGCCTCTTAATATCTTTTATTTCCTCAGGGGTTAAATTAGGATGAGTTTCTAATGCTTCATTAAAAACTGCTCTATTAGGAAATAAATTAGGATGAACAGCTATACTGAGATCACCTAACCTTTTTATATTTTGATGCCTCTGTCCTTCTCTATCAAAATAATGAAACTGACCTGAAGCGTTTAGCCCATGTCCGATTATCTGAATCATGCTATCTAAAATTTCTTCATCAGAATGGTTTTTCAAAGAAGGTATATTATCTCTTACTCCTTTTGCTATAGCCGAAACATCTGTTAAAAATTTTCTATCTTCGTCATCTAATCCTTGCAACAGTTTAGTTGCAGTTACACCAACAGGATCTAAAGGAAGTCTATTTCTAAAAGCGTGATCAGCTCCAGCTTCTGTAAATGATTGAATAAAAGATGTAAACTTATCTCCTATATCTAAAGCAAAACCTAATCTTTGATGATCATCATGAAAAGGAAGAAAAGTGGTTGCTGATATTTCTTCGTCAGCTGCTTCTTTGCGTCTTAAGTCTTCGTCTTGTGAACGAAGTAATAACTCAACCGCCATAGCAGACCTTAATAAAGACCCTTCTATAAGTTTAGCTTCTTCAAACTCTTTTCTTTCGTTAGCATCCGTTCCTTTGTAATCTACATTCCATTGCGAATAATATTCATCAAATTGATCAGGCCCTACTTTTTCAGTTTTAAACTCTTTAGCAACATCTTTAGCTTGATTCCTAAGCTTTTCCATTGCTTCACCTATTCCAATTATTCCTTGCTGTGTTCGTTCTAACTCACCATAAGTTTTTTTCGTATCCCCCAAATAAGAAAGTTGATTGGCTATTTCAAATATATCAGCTTTACTTATAGCCCCCATCTCTAGACTATAATCAATAGCTTTTTGTAAGTTGGGAAAAGTTTGAGTTAGGAATCTAGTAGGTGCTACGGCTATTTCTCGTTCTCCTTCTTCATTTGTATATGCAGCAAAAGGAATAGGAATAGTATTAAAGTTTCCTTTTTCTTTATTAAACTCTGCTCTACCTACTGCTTCCTTTTTAAAGTTATCAAAAATAGATACAGTTTCTAAATAATCATTTAGAGGTCTGTCAATTTTACTAAGAGGCTCCATAAGAAGCGTTTCACCTTTTCCTGTTTCTGTATATTGCTTAAAGGTGACATTCCCATCCTCATCTTTATTACTATTAAAGGTGTTGTATATATCTAAAGTTTTATCTGTAGCAGGGTTTACTCCGTCCCACTTAGCACTTTCTGCACTAAGCCTGTTAAATAAAGCAACAGACTTTTCAGCGGGTATCCTTTCATCAAAAATTTTAGTTATCCAGTCTTCTTTTTTACCTATGTCTGGCTTTAAAACTTTAGCTTCTTCGTATGACCTATTTACAACTTTATTAAGAGTGTTTTGATTGTAATTACCCGAACTTACAAATTGATTGATAAGGTCAAAAGTAAAGTTTCCTAGCTCGTCTACGTTTCCTCCGCTCCATTGTAATGGTTCAGGATCATCTTCCCACTGCCATGCTAAAGAGTTACCCTCTGTTTTCTTGTTCTTTAACATAGGTTTTATTGAGTTTATTTCAGCCACTTTATTATCCCTGTGTGTTATTTCCAAAACTACGATCTATTACCGCATCTTCTTCCTTGTTGCCACCCTGTGGAGTTCCCGTTGTTTCCACTGGAGCTACGGCAGCAACAGGAACAGACATTGAAAGAACAGATCCCGCAGTAAATACTAGCCCTCTTATTACGGTAACCATGTCTAAATATTTTTCTTCGTCTACTTCGACAGATCGATCTGAGCCACTACCCACTACTTCAGTCCACCTATCTTCATCGTTTATCAAACCTTTAACATCCGTTATACTCTTCGCTATATCTTTTGTGCTTTCATCAGGCAAAGCGGATATCATACTTTCAATAACAGCTAAACCATTTTGTAATTGAGATTTAGCTACTTTTACATCTGAAGGAACTTGATCTTCTTCTGAGGGAAGAGCGTTTATGGTTTTAGATAAAAATGTCAACTTAGTGTCAACCCCCGCTTTTAAGCTTGCTACATTACCAGCTGCTATATCCCGATTTACTTTTTCCTTATCTGCCTTAGCAAAATCCTTAAGGCTTTTTGTTATACTATCACCTTCAACATAATCATATGGATGGTTTACTGAAAAGTTTAGTAACTGACTTCTTATTGCAAAGTCTTGTCTATTTTTAAGATCCCTAGCTTTTATTACTTCCTCTCTAGCAAAAGTAGATTCTGCTCCGCTCTCTGCCATCATTTGATTTATAACAGACATTTGTTTTGCGTTTAGATCCTCAGTAAGAACATAATTTCTTAAATCAGCTTGTGCTCTGTTCATCAACATGTTTGATTGTTGAGGGTCTTGAACAGAAATATCCTTAGCCTGTTGAATCATTGTGCCTACGTTACCAAGATTTATGGCTATCTGTTCTTTATTTTCTCTTGCTTTTAAGGCTACTTTTTCCGCTCTTTCAGCCTCATCCACTTTAGCTTTTGTTAAATCAATATCTAATTTCCTTTGCTCTTTTAATTGCTTATTTGCTTCAATTCCTTGTCGGGCAGCCTCTATCCCAATTCTTTGGTTTTGAATTTCGAGATCTCTCTTAGCAAATGCCTGTGCTTCTTGACCTGCTTTATTAAGGTCATCAGCAAACATTTGCCTGATACCTTCTTTGTCTTGAGCTGACAAACTAGAAGCATTAATGTTATCGAAGTGTACTCTACGTAAAGCAGGTAAGTCTTTAACTGGATCCAGTAACCCAGCAGCTGTTGCAGCTTTTAATTCTTCGGCATCTTTTATTAAATTGTTTGATTCTCTAGTAGCGATGTCAGGCTCCTGCATTTTTAAAAGCTCGCCTTGCAATCGCAGTTGTCTTCCTTCAGGTGTGTACGGACCTAATCTACGGGCTGCTGCTCTGAACTTAGCTGACCGTGGCGTTACTTTTCTTTTCCCTTTAGACATAGATTGTCCAAACGGAGATGAAAATTCTATATCTGGTAAGTCTTCTAGTGCCATTGCTAATCGTTTCTGTCTTTGTTTAGGTTTCTGTTTTTCTTAGCCTCTTCCTCTCTTCTTCTTTCGTTTTCTTTTATTTTATCATTCATTCTTTTTTTAAGATTAGAGTCACCTGAATACTGAGATAATATTGTTCCTTGCCCAAAAGGTCTTCCACCAAATAGATCATCGTACCTTTGTTGCCTAGTTTTCCCTCTAGAATCTTTCTTATCAGGATCAAATTTATTTCTTTCCCGAACAGCTTTCTTATACTCTCTAATTTTTTTAAGCCTCTCTTCTCTCTGCCTTATAAGTTTTTCAGCAGGGTTAAAAGGCCGTCTTTTAATTTCACCTTTATCATCAATCTCTATTGGGGGGTTATCCATCTCCCTTAAATCTTTTGAAGTATAGTTAAAAAGAGTAGGGGTTTTTTCTCTTTTCATCCTTTCCTGTTGATCAAAAGCCTTTTCTTCTCTTGTAAGTTTATTGCGATTATAACTTTCTTTTGCTTTATTGAACCTGTCCCGCATCTCCTCGGTTACTTCCCTTGCGCCAGCAGCTTCATCTTTAATAAGGTTTCCTATATCCTTATATTTTTCTAAAGCGGTTTTTTTTGCTAAAATATTTTTACGCATAAAGTCTGCTGGATCAGTTAAAGGCTTGATTGATTTTGGAGGATCACTAAAATTTAATTTAGGACTACCCCCTTCTCCAACAAAAGAGTTGTCCATTCCAGCTAAAAACTCAGTACTGGATATTTTGTTGTCTGAAGAATTAGATCGAGGGCCTCTGTTAATAGCAGGAGGTTCTGTTGTTTCTACGTTAGAAACATTTTTAGTTCGGGGGCCCCTGTCCGTAAAGAGCTTAAAAAAATCAGCAATAGGATTATTCTTTGGTTTATCTAATTTAGAAGCTGCCTTCCCCTTTTTTGCTGTCGGTTTTTTCTTTTTAGTTTTTTTCTTTTTATCATCGCTGGGAGGAAAAAGGGCTTCATCGATATAAGATTGACTTTTGGTTGGTAGGTTGGGTTCAGCCATGTTATAAAAATATTAGTAAAATTTAAAGTACCTTAATAATTTAAATTCATAGTAAATAAAGTCAAAATCTCATTTACACCCCCCTTTATATAAACTTCTTCTTAGAGTTCTCACATTTTCTACTGTATGTACAAAACCACTACAGTAGAAAATGTGAGCATTATATTATAAAGTTTATAACCACCCCCTCACTCGGACACCAAAGAGCTTGCCGTAAGCACGTTGGTAAGATTTCTCATAGATTTATGTTTCTGGCTCATTACACCCCCTTGTTTTGTAGGAGGTTCTGACGCAACTAAGCCTAACCGCTGACGGGCAACGTCGATGCAAAGAAACGCAGCGTCAGCCAAGTCAGGAGACTTACCCAGTCTAGATTTAAAATCAGGCTTTGATTCAACCCTCATTTTTACAGATCCTGCCTTGTACATTTCGTACCTCCGTCCTGTCATTTCAGATGCTAGTTCATTAGTTATACCGAATAACTGCTTTGTTCTCATTAATTCCTTGCCTGAAAACCATAACTCGCTACATCTATTTGCATAAAGTTCTGTACCTACTAACTTAGAATTAACAGAAACTTTTTTATCTGAAGGCTTACCTCCAAATGAGACTCTTAAAATATTTAATAAACCCTCTGCTTCGATTATGTCGCAGAAAGGATTACCCGCACCAGTCGAGTCAACTGCTACATTTGAAGGATCAATCCCCCGTTTCTCCAATTCAGTCCGTAACATCTTCACGATCTGGTACGAACGTGGGACCGCTGTGTTGGTGGCATCGTCCAAGAGGGGGATAGCTTCTTGAAGCTCACATACATATTGGCCTGAGTGATCATAGCCGACTAAGCCTGTATATAAAATGCACCTATCACCTCCATTACTAAATGCAGGGTCGAGACCCGCACAGGGTATAGGGTTCCCTTTCCACTGTACACTGCTCATTGAACCTGAACGACTTATCCCTGATTCGGAGTATATGGTCTCTTCATCATCAGACTCAAAGAAAACCGCAGATACCATCCGCTTGTATCCTCTAGAGTCAGGGCCTAAAAGATCTCTGTCTTCTTGAAGCTTTTCTTCTGTAGGTAGCCACGGATATATGGTTTTACCAGCTAGAATGTTAGGAGATCTCTCTCCATCTAGTCGCAGATAATGCCCTCCGTATTTAGTTTCCCATTCGTCTTGATCATTATTTATAGAGTCCCACCCATCTTCTGGTTGAGCCCATACACCAAACGCATCATATCTAGAGGCAGGATTACTCATACCTATAAGCTGAAAACGTGGGTTCTTGGACAGGTTAGTTAAACCTGCTTGCAAAATACTTTCACTAAGTTCACTAAGCTCGTCAGCAACAACCAGTACGTTTTTCTGCTTAATTCCAATAAACTTACCAACGGCTGTCTTTTCTTTGCTCTTTTCACAAGCAATCAAACTTAGTCCTGCTTTTTCAATTAGAGTTCCTTTTTCATTTATATAAGCAACATTGCCTATTGAATCCCGTATCCTGAATGGTGCACCATTTACAACGTTCAGCAAACTGATTACTGAACCCCATATCCTTTTTCGTGCTTCACGTAGAGTGGTAGATGTTAAAAGAACAAGTGTATCTCTCGGAGCAGCGAGCCAACAAACTATAGCGTAAGCAGCCATAGTATGAGATTTACCACTAGAAGCAGCTCCCCCTATAGCTAAGTATTTATTTTTCAACGCAGCCCTTATCATTGTGGTAGCCCACGGATGGCGAACCATTAACTTCTCTGGTAGTTCTTCGTTATTCCACAGCTCATCGCATATCCTCCAGAAGTAATACTCTCGTGCTTTTAAGTTTTTGTGTTTAGCAAAACCAAATAGCAAAGCTGTTATAGTATTCGTAGGTGGAATGTACATCCCTCCTACACATATCTTTTGTGTTTTAGAATCTAAGAAGGGTTCAAATTTACTTATACTTGCCATAGAAAGTTGATATTTACGTATAATTCTAGTATATATAAAGAGTATTGTCTAAGAGATCTAAAAAATCAAAGCTGCTTAAGAAAGCAATAGAGATGTATAACGAAGATTATACTCTTGTGAATATTGCAAAGGAACTAGATATAAATGTTTCTACACTACGCAGATGGTTAAGAGCAGAAGGTGTTGAGCCTAAAACAAATCCTCACTCCCTTAATCCAAAACCTGAAGACAGCGATCCTTTACAGACAGCGTTAGATGAAAACTTAGATAAGAAAACGCACGAAGCTATAAAGATAGCAAAACAAGAAGCTAGAGAAGCTGAGGAAAAAGCTATACTTGAAGTATCTGAAGCTAAGAATAGCCCAGCAGAAAAGTATCAAAGCTATGTTGCAGCTTCTGCTATAAAACTTCTTAGGGATAATTTAAAACACTTAAGGGGTCCTCGAACTATTAGGGAGCTTAGTGAACTAGATCAACTAATAAGGCGGAACTTGAACATAGATAACAGAGGCGGTACAGGACAAGGGCTTCAAATAGATATTAATATTTTAAACAACACTAAAGCTGACATAGGAAAAGGTGCTGTTGAGGTAAAACCAAATAAAGTGATAGACGTTGAACCTGAAGACAAATGAAAAAGCAAGAAGAGCTATTTTCAGAAAAACTGAAAGTAGAAAACCCCAAAGTTCTTATCAGAGAAAATAAAGGCAACGACTTTTATTTTAGGCAAGACTGTCTTGTTGGAGTTTACTATAGGGTTTTTCCCTCCACCGCTCGTGAGATAATGCTTCTTCAAAACCTTAGGAAAAACATAGATGTATACCTACCCGCAGACGAAGACGGAGGATTAATAATATCTCCTTTAGTTTTACCTGAATGACTATAGTAGGTGTAGATAATGGTCTAAATGGAGGGCTGGTTGGACTTTGTGCTCGCACAGGGAATATCGTATCAAAGACCCCCATGCCTACACTTATCCGAGAAGGTAAGAAAGAGGTGGACACACACAAAACACATCAATGGATTTTAGGGTTAGATGAATTTGAACAAGAGCTGTATATAGCTATTGAAGAACCTTTAAGACATGCTAAGTCCTCACAAGCTGTTAGGTCTATGGCATTATCGTTCGGAAAGCTCCTCGGCTTATGTGAAGTGTTTGGGTGGAAACATAAATGTGTTGTTGTTAGAGACTGGCAAAGATCTATGTTAGGCAGCTTTAAAAAAGGAGAATCAAAACAAAGAGCCTTGCAAATAGCAAACAATCTAGAACCTTTAGAAAAGTGGCTAAAAAGCTCTCGATCCACCAAACCTCACGATGGAATGGTTGACGCTTTCCTTATAGCTCACTACATAAAAAAGCACGAATTTCATTTTTCTTAAAAAAAGTTTGGACATGTTGATCTTCCTGTAGTATTAGGAAGTTAATGAAAACTTTATATACTCCTCAAAAGAAAGCAGCAGACTATTTTCTTAACTGCTTGCGTCAAGGGAGGCATACGCTTGACACAAGTGAGGTAGGTACGGGCAAAACAGTGGTTACCGCATACTTAGCTAAACAGTTAGGTATGCGTGTAGCCATTATTTGTCCGAAGGCAGTTATACCTATGTGGGACAGAGAAATGATTGAGATGGGAGTAGAGCCTGATTGTGTCATGAACTACGAAAGAATAAGAACAGGGAAGACAGCGTTCTTATCTAAAAGAGGAAAGAAGATAATGACATGGCTGTTTGAGGAACCCACCTTTGTAGTGTTTGATGAGGTGCATAAATGTAAAGGTGCATGGACACAAAACGCACAATTATTAATTAGCCTTGTAGATCAGGCTAAAGACAAAGGTCATTTGATACACACACTATCCGCTACAGCAGCAGAAGACCCTACAGAAATGAGAGCTTTAGGGTACATGTTAGGACTGCATGAGCTAAACAAAAGACCCAAAAGCTGGCATGGGTGGATGAAAAGAAATGGATGTTCTATGGATCAGTGGGGGCAGTGGAGGTTAATCAGTCGCAAGAAATTGAAAGATGTACACTGTACAATGTACGGTGAACAAGGGTCTGC